>Ga0137382_10000028_pt1 | contig 58021 bp, 59 predicted proteins | sample SagtaG_15_FD_104816 | JGI IMG/M metagenome (GOLD analysis project Ga0137382, IMG submission 104816) | Vadose zone soil microbial communities from Sagehorn Ranch, Mendocino, California, USA - Sage2_R_20_16 metaG | ecosystem: Environmental > Terrestrial > Soil > Vadose zone | place: USA... | reverse complement strand
GAAATACATCCGGCACTACAACAATGTGCCCAAAACCGTAAAGTGGCGCTACTTCGATCCGACACGTCGCATTACTCCCAGTTCAGCTGTTACAGTCCACTAGTGAGTCCATGAGGCATTCTCCACAAGCTGCATAATTTTTTCTTATTTTGTTTTGCAGAAATTTTCCTCAGCGCACCTTTGACTTCGCGTTGCGCTGCGCTAGAATGCTTCACACTTCGTCGGGGGAACTTTTTCTGTGTCGTCTGCTCCTGCCATGAGAGTCTTGAGGGAAACCCAATTCGCCGGCCTGAAGCCGGCCGCGCGCGGCAAAGTCCGTGACATCTACGATCTCGGCGACAAACTGCTCATTGTCGCCACCGACCGGCTCTCGGCGTTCGACGTGATCCTTCCCACTCCCATTCCCGACAAAGGCCGCGTCCTAACGCAGCTTTCGCTCTTCTGGTTTCGTTTGCTGGAAGATGTCATTCCCAATCACGTCCTCAGCGCTACGGACTTCCCTGCACCCTTTGACAGATTCAACGAAGAACTCGCAGGCCGCTCCATGGTCGTGCGAAAGACCCAGCCACTACCGATCGAATGCGTCGTACGCGGTTATGTCTCCGGCTCGGGCTGGAAAGACTATCGAACCACGGGAAAAATCTGCGGCATTCCGCTGCCCATAGGGTTGAGCGAGTCAGAACGCTTGCCGGAACCCATCTTCACGCCCGCAACAAAAGCCGCCTCTGGCCATGACGAAAACATTTCTTTCGAACGGGCCGCGTCCCTTGTTGGCAACGACCTTGCCTTGACAGTACGCGCCGTCAGCCTGAAAATCTATCTCCGCGCTGCCGCTTATGCCGAACCACGCGGCATCATACTTGCCGACACGAAATTCGAGTTCGGCTTGCTCCACAACGAATTGATCTGGATCGACGAAGCCCTCACGCCTGATTCTTCCCGCTTCTGGCCCGCCGCTCATTACAGTCCCGGCGGTCCTCAGGCTTCTTTCGATAAACAGTTTGTTCGCGATTATCTCGAGCGGATGCAGTGGCCGAAAACCCCGCCCGGCCCTGACCTTCCTCCTGAAGTCGTCGAGGCCACTCATGCCAAGTACCGGGAAGCCTATCGCATCTTGGCTGGGCACGAACTGGACTAGTAAGCCGGGCCCTCACACCGTGAGTTTATGAGCGGAGCGTGCCGTCGTGAAAGACCAATTGGAAGGGCTTGTCAGTCAGATGGTGGAGCGGGGGATTCTATTTGAGGAAGCCATCGGCGAATTTGAAAAGCGCTTTATCAAGCGCGTTCTGGACCGTGCCAACGGCAACCAGTCCCGAGCGGCTGAAATTTTAGGCATTCACCGTAATACGTTGAGCCGCAAAATCGATGAGTACAAGCTCGATTCTAACGGCCACCGCCGGCACTCGCGCTGACTAATCTCCGGAGCTCATTCCAAGACGAAAACGGCTCCCTGGCCATCCCGAGGAGCCGTTTCGCTATTCGAGTCCGAGATGAATATGACTAGCTTGGTTTTGCAGCCGGCTTTCTCGCTGCCGGTTTCCGCACCGGGGGCTTCTTCGGTGTGCCCTTTTCCTTCGGAATGTCCTCCGCCTTTACTTTAGCCTTGTCCCAATGCAGGAAGAATGCCGGCTCGGGATCGTAGGAAAGCAGCGTGCCTGTAAAGTGGACGGCGCTGCCTTTTTCCACGCGTGCAGCTTCCGGCTGGCCCACGACCTTTACTTCCATGTTGGGCGTCGTGGCGGCGTCGAACTCCGCATCACTCGTAACGAAGGCGATCTTCAAAACGATGGCATCTGTGCCAGGCACGACGTCGATGACTTTGCCAGGCACCTCGGGGAATTCCAAGCCGCAGGCCGCCAGCCAGGTCAATTTGGCCTTGTCGCCACCAGCTTTCAGGTCGTTAACGACGGAAGCTATCGTCATGTCCTTTTGCGCGGCGGCGAGGTCCGCTGCGCCAGGCAGCGAATAGCTGCTTGGACGCTCTGCCGAGCTTGCAGCGAGTTGCAGGAGTTCATTCAGCTCCGCATCGGTCAGGATGTCGCATACCGTTCCACCCTGGTAGTTCACAATGAGCTTCCGTAAGTAGTCTTTCACCTTGGCAGCTTGTGCCTGGGTTGCACCCTTGGCCGTCACCGCACGCGCGATCGACCAGAATGCATCCATCTGCTGTGGCGGATTCATGCACAGGTAAGCCTGCCCCAGGCGATAGTTGAAGGTAAGATCGTCGGGATTGAGAGCCAACGCCGCCTTGTACCATTTCACTGCGGAAGAGCAGTCTTTGGCATTCATTGCCGCCTGGGCAGCAATGCCGTTCAGCGTGAGCTGCGAAACCGTCTTCTGTTTCGCCCAGGCGTCATCCGTCACGTTATCCGGCTTCTTCACTTCTTCGAAGGTCTTCAATGCGGCAGCCGCAGCGTCCCCTGCGGCTTTGGCGAGCGCGGCATCCTTGGAAGCGTTGGGACCTTTCACAGGATCAGAGATCAGCGCGTAATAAGCCGTGGCATGTGAGTAGTACGCATTGAATCGAGTGAGCGGGTCTATCTTGTCCGCCAGGGCGGCCAGCTTGTCCGCGATTTCGATCATCTTCATGTAGTCCTTCTGGGCGCTGTAGGCCTGGTAGTAGAGCGGATAGATATAGACAAGCAGGTCGGAATTTGGATACTTCGCTACAAAATCGTCCGCGCACTTGATCACAGCCGCGGGAACCTTCTCCGCGGCGCAGGCTTGCTCGGCGTTGTACTCCGCCTGCGTATACTTTGGCCCCTTGGCCGCGGCGTCTTGGCCCGCTGCCGGGGCTTGCGCGAGAGCTCTTACGCCGTTAAGAACCAAGCAAAGGGCAGCGACTATCGCGAGTCCCGTCAACCTTCGTGTTGCGTTCATTCCCATGTCTCCTCGCTCCACTCCGAGCTTGAGTTTCTGCTTCCGGTGCACCCCGGAATGCTTCTGCCGGGAATCGCATTGTTTCGGAAAACCTTGGGATTATAGGGAAACCCGCACCTTATCTGCAAGACGTTCCCATTTGCTGACTTGATGACTTGAGGAAAATTTTCATTAAAGATGGCGGCGTCTCTTGTCTCCCTCAAGGCCACCAGGTGGCTCCCAAGTACTGCGGAAAACTCTGATGATAGGATGAGTGTCGCACAGAAAGAGTGGCCCGTACGAGGAAGAATTCTGATGGTTCGGACAAGCAAACCTAATCAAGACTCGCGGGAAAAGAAACCGCTGTCGGGCGCTGTAGCGCTCATCACCGGCGGGAGCCGCGGCATCGGCAAGGCCATCGCGCGCCAGCTCGCAGTGTTGGGGGCCTCCGTTGCGATTTGCGGCCGGGACATAGCTGCACTCGAGGAATCCGCGCTGCACGTGGCGAAACTTGGTGTCCCAGTTCATTCTCAAGTGGCCGACGTTACCAAATCAGCGGACATCGCCGATCTAATCGCCAAAACGGAAACTAAGCTAGGCCCCATCACCATCCTCGTCAACAACGCCGGCATCGGCCTCTTCGGCCCGGCCCACGAAAAAACCGAGGCCGATTGGGATCGCGTGCTGAACACCAATCTCAAGAGCGTTTTTCTCGTTTCCCGCGTCGTGGCGCCTTCCATGATTCGCCGCGGCTCGGGCGATATCATCAACATCAGCTCATTGGCGGGAAAAAACACCTTCGCTGGTGGAGGCATCTATTGCGCGTCCAAATGGGGCGTGCTCGGGCTTTCCGGCTGCATGGCGGAGGATCTCCGGGAACATGGCATCCGCGTCAGCGTGATTTGCCCGGGAAGCGTGGCCACGGAATTCTCCACGCGCGGCGCGAAGGACACTTCGAAGGGGTTGTCTCCAGAAGACGTCGCTCACGCCGTGGAAGCCATCGTTACGCAAGGCCCCCGAAGCTTCCTGAGCGAGGTTCACCTTCGGCCTCTGAGGAAACCCTAAACGGCAAGCTCGGCGGAGCCAGCTTTGCCTCTTGACAGTAATCGTTATAACGACTATTCTCAGCTATGCTTTCGCGCTCCAAATTCTCCCGGCCGCCCATCTCCCTGGAAAACCGCGTCTTCATTGCCCTTTTGCAATCTGCCGACGCCCTGACCCAGGAGGCGGAACACCTCGTGAAAGCGGCCGGTCTAACGGGCGCGCAATACAATGTTCTGCGCATTCTCCGCGGGGCCGAGCCCGAAGGCTTGGCCTGCAAGGGCATCGGTGACCGCATGATTTCTCATGACCCGGACATGACGCGCCTCCTCGACCGCATGGAAAAGCGCGGCCTGATCACCCGGGCACGCCAGACGGACGACCGCCGTGTAGTAAAAACGCGCATCACGCCACAAGGACTCAGCCTTCTAAAAACCCTTGACCAGCCGGTTCACGACCTTCATAAACGCCAGTTCCGCCATATGTCGGCCGCGCGCCTGAAGACGCTTTTTGACCTTCTGGAAGAAGTCCGCAACCGCAAGCCTGCGTAGCAGACTTTTCGGAGCGAGTTTCGATCACTAATCAAAAGACGAGGAGAAAAACATGGGCCACCATCTATCTCGAATCGCAGTAACCGCCGGACTCGTAGCCGCTCTTTCGCTGCCCGCCGGAGCAGCCACTGCCGAATGGAAGATTGATCCGCAGCATTCGTCCGCGCAGTTTTCCGTCCGCCATTTGGCCATTTCTACGGTGCGGGGAGCGTTCAGCAAGGTCAACGGCATCGTCGTGCTTGACGACAAGGACATCACCAAATCCACCGTCGACGTCACTATCGACGTCTCGACCGTGGATACCCGCGAGCCCGCCCGTGATAACGACCTGCGCAGCGACAAATTCTTTGACGTCGCGCACTTCCCCACTATGACTTTCAAGTCTAAGAAAGTCGAGCAAGTCGCCCCCGGTAAGCTCAAAGTCACCGGCAATCTCACCGTTCGCGGCACTACAAAGGAAGTCGTCCTGGACGTGGATGGGCCGACGGCTCCTGTGAAAGATCCCTGGGGCAATCAAAGGATTGCTATAAATGCTTCTTCAAAAATCAATCGCCAGGACTTCGGCGTGAAGTGGAACGCCACCATGGATAACGGCGGCGTGGTCGTCGGCGATGACGTCAATATCACCATCGACGCGGAAATGATTAAGCAAGCGCCAAAGCCAGGCAATTGACGGCGCGCGGCGAGGACGGCTTTGGGGCAGGAGCGGTCAGCACGCGTGCACCGATCGCTCCTCCAGAATCATCAAATAGATTTAGTTCCAGCAGAAGGGGTGGAACTCATGCAGAAACCTGCGCCAAGCGATTTCCCTGTCCACGAACTAATCCGCGAGCGTTGGAGCCCGAGGGCTTTCGCCGATAAGCCTGTTCCTCAAGACGTTCTGCGCAGCATTTTCGAGGCTGCCCGCTGGGCGCCATCCAGCTTCAACGAACAGCCTTGGGCCTACATCGTGGCAACGAAAGACGACAAGGAAAATTTTGAAAAAATGCTGAGCGTCCTCGTGGACTTCAACGTCCAGTGGGCTAAAAGCGTTCCCGTGCTGGCGCTTGCCGTCGCGAAACTGACATTCGCTAACAACAACGCGCCAAACCGCAACGCCCAATATGACACCGGCGCGGCTACCGCTCTGCTCTCTGTAGAGGCGACCGCACGCGTCCTGGCCGTCCATCAAATGGCCGGGTTCGATGCAGAAAAAGCACGCCAGGTGTTTGGGATTCCCAAGGGATGGGAACCCATCGCCGCGCTCGCCATCGGTTACCCAGGCGATCCAGCCTCTTTGCCTGCGCCGTTGAAGGACCGGGAGATGGCGCCCAGGACACGCAAACCGATTGGCGAATTTGTCATGGCTGGTCAGTGGGGGCATACTGCTTCCTTCGCAGCAAAGTAAGAGGAGATCGCCGGCCCAGCCCAGCCATGCACCGCACTCTCGAATTCCTTCTCCATCACGGATACGCTTTATTGCTCGGATGGGTTTTCGCCGAGCAGATAGGCTTGCCGGTTCCTTCGATGCCGCTGTTGCTGGCGGCCGGCGCGCTCGCTGGCACTGGCCGCTTGAATTTTCTCGCCTCGCTTTTTTACGTGGTTCTCGCTGCCGTAACGGCGGATTCCATCTGGTATCAGCTTGGCCGCCGCAAAGGCATCAAGATCCTTCAGCTTCTCTGCAAAATCTCGCTTGAGCCGGATTCCTGCGTTCGCCGCACCGAAGGCGTTTTTTCCAGGCAGGGCGCTCGCTCGCTGCTGCTCGCCAAGTTTCTTCCAGGCCTGAGCACCGTCGCCCCTCCCCTAGCCGGCATCTTTCACATGCGTCCGCGCCGTTTCCTGCTTTTTGACGCTGCGGGATCGTTCCTCTGGGCCGGCTCTTTCCTCGGCCTCGGCTATATTTTCAGCGGGGAGATTGAGCGGGTAGCGGAGCATCTCGCTTCTCTCGGCGGCTGGCTTCTGGTGCTTCTGCTCGGCGTGCTCGGCGCGTATATCTCCTATAAATTTGCCGCTCGCCAGCGTTTTCTGCGCGATCTGCGCATCTCTCGCATTACCGTGGATGAATTAAAAGAAAAACTCGACGCCGGCGAAGAACTGGTCATTGTTGACCTGCGTCACTCGATGGACTTCGAAGCCGATCCGGAAACTATTCCCGGCGCCTTCCACATGGACTCCAAGGACTTGGAAGGGGACAACGATCGCTTGCCCCGCGACCGCGAAATCATTCTCTACTGTACTTGACCAAACGAAGCCACCAGCGCCCGTGTGGCGCTGCTCCTCAGGAAGAAAGGCATCACGCGGATTCGGCCCCTGCAGGGCGGTCTGGACGCCTGGCGCGAACGGGGCTATCCGCTTGAAACCCCCACGGTCCCTGTGGACACGAAGTAAGGGTTCCTAGTATCCCTACAAACGTGGCAGCACAATCCCGCTCTGCGCCTGGTACTTCCCCTTCTTATCCTTATAGCTCACTTCGCAATCTTCATCGGACTCGAAGAAAATCACCTGGCACAGCCCTTCATTCGCATAAATCTTTGCCGGTAGTGGCGTCGTGTTGCTGATTTCCAGCGTCACAAAGCCTTCCCACTCGGGCTCGAACGGCGTCACATTCACAATGATCCCGCATCGCGCGTACGTCGATTTGCCCACGCAGATCGTCAGCACGTTGCGCGGGATCCGGAAATATTCCACCGACCGCGCCAGCGCAAACGAATTTGGCGGAATGATGCAGACGTCGCCTTTGAACTCCACAAACGATTTCGGATCGAACCGCTTGGGATCCACGATCGTCGAATTCACGTTAGTGAAAATCCGGAACTCGTCCGCCACGCGGATATCGTAGCCGTACGACGACACTCCGTAACTGATCACTCCCTCTCGCACCTGCCTGTCCGTAAACGGCTCGATCATCTTTTGCTCCAGCGCCTTGCGCCGGATCCAGCGGTCTGGCTTGACGGCCATCCATTCCTCCCCAAGAAATGTAACTTCGATTTGTCTTTTCGATTTGTTGCTGCACCAAATTGTTTCGATGGAGCGCGCGAAAGATGTTCAGTGTAGATTACCCCTCCCGTCTTGACAACCTGGGCTACACCCTCTAGCATCTGCGTCGGAAGCGCTGGAGGATTGCGTGATTAAGCTGGACATCGTAAATGCCGTCGTGGCCACGACAAATATCAGCCGCACCAAAGCCGAGCAGGCCGTCGAGACGGTTTTCGAATCGTTGAAGCAGGCTCTCGGGCGTGGCCAGCGCATCGAACTCCGCCGCTTCGGCGTCTTCAGCGTGAAGCCGCGCAAGACCGGCATCGGCCGCAACCCGCGCACCGGCCAAGAGGTAAATATTCCACCCGGCAAAGCCGTCCGCTTCAAGCCCGGTAAAGAGCTTCAAGGCATCGACGAAAATAAAAAAGAAGGATAGTCGCGCTTCAGGAGCATCTCCGCCACTTCAGCCAAACAACTTTTTCTCCATTCGAAACTGGCGCGAACCCGTGCAGTTGTGTTGTACTGAACTAGGTCCGTCTCATAAATCGGGGGTCGGAGCGTTAGCTCCGACATTAAAAGCGCGCTGCAACTGGGCTTTAGCCCCTGAGAAAAATCTCTAAAGCTCCACAAACGAATTATGAGATGGTTTCTGGTACGGATTTAATTACACTCGCAAAACACTTCGTGAGCACGCCGCCCCAAGAAAATCCTCCGCCGTCCATTCCTATCAACTTGGACTGGCGCGCCATTCCCTACGGCCCATCAGGCTATACGATTGTTCCCCCGCGGCCCTCGCTAAAGTCGCTTTATCTTGCCGGTGTTCTCTTTCTCCTCACTCTTTGCACCTGTCTCGTCGCCGGAACTCAATTTGCGGTCGCCTACGCGCAGAATCAGGCCGTTTCGTTCGACGAGTTTCTCAACGCCTTCACTCTTTTTTACAAGCATCCCGCAGCTCTTGCAGCCGGCCTGCCCTTCGCCCTCACGTTGCTCACCATTCTGCTCGCCCACGAGCTCGGCCATTTCTTTGCCTGTCGCCATCATCACATCCGCGCTAGCTACCCTTTTTTTATTCCCTTTCCTTCGCTCATGGGCACCTTTGGCGCGTTCATTCTCATTCGTTCTCCGATTCGCACCACTCGCGCATTATTTGACGTCGGTGCTTCCGGCCCTCTCGTAGGATTCATCCTGGCGGTTCCCGCACTCGCCTACGGCGTACTTCACGCCAAAATCGTTCCCGGGCTTGACGACACACGCAATGTCGACCTGGCCTTCGGGAGCCCACTCCTGTTGCGACTCTTCGCTTCCGTCTTACATCCCGGGGTTCACCCCGGCACGCTATTGCTGCATCCGGTTGGCCGCGCCGCGTGGGTTGGACTTTTCGCTACTTCTCTCAATCTCTTGCCCGTTGCCCAACTGGATGGCGGCCACATTTTGCGCTCCCTCAGTGCTCGCCTCCACCATTACGTATCTCTGCTTCTTCCTCTGGCTCTCCTCTCGCTCGGCCTATTTCGTTTCTGGGAGGGTTGGTACGTTTGGGGGCTCCTTCTTCTCGGCATGCGTTTCCTTCGCATCGCGCCCATTTACGATCCCGCTCCGCTCGATCCCCTGCGTCGCTGGGGAGCGTTTCTTGCGCTGCTTGTCTTTCTCCTCTGTTTCATGCCCGCACCGCTCTACTTTTCTCCAACTTCCCATTGACCCTTTGCAATCTCCGGTTATGATGCCTTCGGTCTGAATGCGCCTAGCCGCGCCAATAACTCATGCCCGAACTCGTTCGCACTCTTCGCCTTCGCGATCTTCTTCTCCTCTTCATCGGCTCCGTTATCGGTTCCGGTATTTTTCGAACGCCGGGTCCCATCCTTCGCCAGGTCAATGGCTCCATCGGCCTCTCGCTCTTGGTTTGGGTAGCCGGAGGAGTCCTCTCCTTGCTCGGCGCGCTCACCTATGCGGAGCTTGCCGCTGCAAATCCCGAAGCCGGCGGCTTGTACTGCTACATTCGCGACGGCTTCGGCCGTCTCGCAGCTTTCCTTTATGGCTGGTGTCTCTTCCTGGTGATCGCCAGCGGTTCGGTCGCCGCTTTGGCGCGAGCCTTCAGCGAATACCTCGCCAGAGTGATCCCGATTTCTCCACTAGAGCAGACCGTCGCTGCCGTCGTGATGATCGGAGTGGTAACCGTCATAAACGTCTGGGGCACGCGTAAGAGTTCGGACCTCCAGAATTGGACCACCCTCGTCAAGATGGGCATCATCGTCATCCTCAGTGCCCTGCTGCTAGCCTTCGGCCATCATGCTCGTGACATTCCCTCCGCCTTTGGCGTCGTTCCACACGGTCAGGGCCTCTGGTCCAATTTCGGTCTGGCAATGATCGCCGTTCTCTGGGCGTATGAAGGCTGGCAATTCGGCACGTACAGCGCCGGCGAAGTTATTAATCCGCAAAAGGCTTTCCCGCGCGCTTTTCTTATGGGCTCCCTGATTCTCGTCGGGCTCTATCTCCTGGCCGTTGTCGCTTACCTGTCCGCCCTCGGCCCCGACGAAATGGGCATGAGCGAAACCATCGCCGCAACTTCTGTCACCGCGGTCCTCGGCTCATGGGCAGGCAAAATCGTGGCCCTCACGATTCTGATTTCCACGTTTAGCGCCGCCAATAGCGTGATCCTCACTGCCCCCCGCGTCTTTTACGCCATGGCCAACGACAAACTCTTTTTCAAGAAGCTCGCGGAAGTCCATCCGCGATTCTTGACGCCCGCGGCGGCCATCATCGGACTGGGTGTTTGGTCGGCAGTTCTGGTGTGTGCCGGTGAGTTGGGCAGTTTCAGCGCGTTGATCGGCGGGGTGATCTTTATCGGCTGGATCTTCTACGGCCTCGGCGCCGCCGCCATTTTCCCATTTCGCCGCGCTTCGGCGGGCAAGCCAATTCCCTATCGCGTTCCTGGCTATCCCTGGACGCCCCTGCTCTTCGTTCTTGCCGCCGCCGCCATCGTCGGTAATGCCATCTATCTCGCCTTCCGCGACCCTTCCCAATTCATGAACCTCGCCGCCACCATCGTTCTGTTTCTCATTGGCCTTCCCGCCTACTTCTTCTGGCGCAAACGCGCCGCTTGAACCATTACCTTCTTTGTAGGGCCGCCCGCCGCGGCGGGTTGCGCCTTGCCTAGGCAGGAAGCCGGTATTTTCGGGAGCAAACTCAGTTTTCGGGATAATACTTGGCTGCCAATTTCTGGACCGCTTCACGGACTTGGCGGACGCGTTCGATGCCTGCGGCATTTGGCTCAAGTTTCAGATACGTATCCAGACCTTGCAGTTGCGCGCGATACTCGTGTCTTCGTCCACAAACATCCGACAGCACCAAATACGCTGGCGCAAAATTGGGGTTTCTCAGGAGAGCTTCACGCGCGCTTCTTTCCGCTTCGTCCGCGCGATCGAGCCGCAATAGCGCCATGCCCAGAATGACGTACCCATCGGGGGAACTGCTATCGAACTCCAATCCTCTGCGGACCGCGTTTTCCGCCTCCTCTGGTCTTGCCTGCAGAAAAAGCAGATACCCGAGGCCGAACTCCGCCCAGGCGTACCTACCGCTACTCAAATCAATGGCCTTTTGAAAGGCCTGCGTCGCTTCATCAAAGTGTCCTAGCGTAGTCTCCACCACACCCAGGTGATAGTAGGCTTCGTAATATTCGGGAAACGCCTGAGCGGCCTTTGTAAAGTGGCTCAGGCTCCCACCCAGATCATTCTTTGTCAGCCTTTCTACTCCCTTTTCATACTCACTCTTCGCTTTGCCGGGAATCCTTAGCTCGCGCGCCGAAATCGTGTAACGATTTCGCTCGGCTGGCCGCAAGTTCGATGAATTCAGGTAGAGCACCAGCTTCGAGGCAGTGCCGTCGACGTGTGCGCTTGTTTGCGTGGGCTCGTAGCCCGGTTCGTCGACCACGATCTCGTACGTGCTGGGAGGGAGGCTTCGCACTTCAAAGTGGCCTTCAAAGTCCGTCAAAACGCTGCGGAAGATTCCCGCCGCGTGCGATTTCAGTTTTACCGCCACCTGGCTCGCGGGCCGGTTACCCCCTTTCAGCAGCACAGTGCCTGAAATGACCCCGTCCGTCTGCTCAGAGGTGGCGGCTTGCGCCCTCCCCATTGGCGTCCACACAAACGCAGTCATAGTGACGAGAAGGATGGGAGGAAATCCGGCTATGAAACACAACTTCTTTACGTTCTGCAATTTGCACAGCATCTCGACCTGCTGCGCACTTTTGAGGCGTTTCCTCAGGAGACTTGGCGGTTGGTGGGGTCAATCCGTACGGCCGCGAACAGCCACTTCCAACAGTCGTTTTCGGGCTGCGGTTGTGGTCTCGCCAGCGCGCATTGCACCATTTCCCCTGGATGCCAACCGTCGCGTGCGCGGACCAATGCCTCATACATGCACCGCAATTGCCAGATCGCACATCACTTCATTCCCTTTCACAGTATGGGGCTCGAGAAATCCTCCAGCACACAGGTAGCGGCGGCTTTGCGCCGCCATCTTCTTTTTTTTCATCATGGTGTCCCCGGTTACTTTTCCTCAGAGGTACTTTTTTTGTGGCCATCTGAGCACTAGCTCACGATCTGTATTTCGCCGACGCACCGCTTGAAAACCGTCTCACCACTGACACTGCGTGCCACCTTGACTCAATTTGAGATTGACGTGCCTTGCTGCGTGTTGCGCCTTGTTCCGCGGTTACCGGTGCCTTATCGGGAGTCAGTTGCTCAGTCATTGGTTTGTATCCAATCGCGCAGGAGTCTCGGAGGATCGGGCAAATCCTCTGGCGGAATAGGCAAACCCCCGAAGCGTAAGCAGATTACACTCTTTGTCGTTGATCTTAGCATCTTGTAGTTATCGCTGAGAACCGGCGCGAAGGGATTCGACTTTTCCCGTTCAACGCCTCTCGAGGAGAAACAATGCAAAAGCGCAAACTTGGAAAAAGCAATCTTGAAGTGTCGGCCGTAGGCCTCGGCTGCATGGGAATGAGCTTCGGTTATGGTCCGGCTGCGGACAAAAAGGAGATGATCTCTCTGATTCGGTCGGCCGTCGAACGTGGTGTAACGTTCTTCGACACCGCCGAAGTTTACGGTCCTTTCACCAATGAGGAACTCGTGGGCGAAGCGTTGGCTCCACTTCGTGACCAGGTGGTGATCGCCACGAAGTTCGGATTCAAGCCTGATCCCAATGGTGGACCGCGTTGGAGTGGCCTGGACAGTCGTCCAGAACACATCAAGGAGGTCGCCGACGCCTCGCTCAAGCGCCTCAAGACCAATGTCATCGACTTGTTTTATCAGCACCGCGTAGATCCCAACGTGCCGATCGAAGACGTTGCGGGAGCGGTGAAAGAGCTGATTCAGCAAGGCAAGGTGAAGCACTTCGGACTCTCTGAAGCAGGGGTGCAAACGATCCGTCGTGCACACGCAGTTCAGCCCGTCACCGCACTCCAGAGTGAACATTCGCTTTGGTGGAGGGAGCCTGAAGCGGAAGTGATCCCGACACTGGAGGAACTCGGGATCGGATTCGTTCCATTTAGCCCGTTGGGAAAGGGCTTCCTTACCGGAAAGATCAACGAAGATACGAAGTTCGACAAAAGCGATTTCCGCAACATCGTCCCTCGCTTTACGCCGGAGGCTCGGAAAGCGAATCAGGCTTTGGTGGATCTGCTTGGCAGGTTTGCGCAACAGAAGAAAGCAACACCTGCTCAGATCGCACTCGCTTGGCTGCTTGCGCAGAAACCGTGGATCGTTCCCATCCCAGGCACAACTAAGCTGGCGCGCCTCGAAGAAAACATCGGAGCTGTTGACATCCAACTTACACCCGACGATCTCCGTGAAATCGATAGCGCTTCGTCAAAGATCAAGGTGCAAGGGGCTCGGTACCCCGAAGAGCTGCAGAAACTGGTGGGTCGCTGAGCAGCAAAAGAGAAACCAAAGCCGTGGTACAGCCGTATGCGAGTTGGCATCTGGTACTCGCCCAGAACTGGCGCACCGATTCGAGCGGTTTGGAAAACAGAAGATCAAGTAACTGAAGGATTTCAGAAAATGGAAATCAAGCGAATTGGCGCGCAACCTTCTGTCAAGGGACCATCAGAGTGGTTCACTGGCACTGTGCGGATTGATCCGCTTTTCAAGCACCCGATCCGGCGCTCGTTCAAGGTGCCAGCGTAACTTTCGAGCCCGGCGCGCGGACTGCATGGCATACGCATCCACTCGGTCAGACTCTCGTCGTCACGGCTGGGTGCGGCTGGGCCCAGCGCGAAGGTGGACCGATCGAGGAGCTTGACCGTGATTTCACTCTCGTCTGGGGAGTCCACGCTCAGGTCCAGGCGCTTGATACGGGAGAACCTGTCCCGGCTCGCGCCTGGCCAATGACCATTCTCGATCAACCCAGCGCCGGTTTGGGCGTGCATCTCGACAAGAACGGCGTGCCCTTCGCCGAAATTCAGGGCGGCAACGACTGGAGCATCACCGCCAGCCCCGAGCTTCTTGAAATGCTCGTCGACCCGCTGGGCCACAAACTCATCCGTGATCCGGACATCGATCCCGCGTCCAATGGACATCAGGTCGAGTACCTGGTCGAAGTCGGCGACCCTTGCGAAGTCTTCGCCTATCCGATCAACAGCATTTCCGTCTCGGATTTTATTACCCGGGATTTTTACAACACCAAAGCCCACGCGGGAACTCAATTTGACTTCCTTGGCCGCTTGAATAAGGCGCTGGACGTTCCGGCGGGTTGCTACATCTCCTGGTTCGACCCACAGGACGGCAAGTGGCGCCAGAAGCAGACCGATGGAAGCTTTATCACCGCGCGGCAGAAAGCGAATCTGGACAAGAGCCCGTGGGACGAGCGCGATGCTGCCTTTGGCGGCGAAGACAATAAGCTCCACCACGACCTCCAGCGCATCCGCGCCAAGTATCGGCCTGGCGCTCCCGCCAAGAAAACGGCTGGCACAACTTGATTCATCCTTAAGCGTTCAGCTTCCCTTTTCGCGCCGCTGTTCTGCCGCGCACGAAACGGAAAAATGCGTGGAGTATCCGGCGCTGGCACACCCCAGCGCCGGTTTCATTCTTTTTGTACTCTAGGCTTTCCGCTTGACTTTTCCTTAATCCATGTTACACTTACTTCTGTAGATACCTACGCCGTCTCATTCTGGAACCCATTTGACATTTTCAGCATGTAAAGCCTGTACCTCTAGCCTAAGTGTTTTCTTTTGTTGAGGTTTACGCGTTGCTGGCGCAGGGATGAGAATCTCCACCCCTTAGAATCAACTATTTACGTGCAACCCATTTTGCAAGTTCTTTGTTTTGATATTCATCCATGGAATGGGGGTCACAACAGGCTTAAAGGGTCCATATCCACCAGAACCGCCGTATCCGGAATCTCTTTCGCTTCACAATGCGCCAACGCGCCGCTCAATAACTTCGTCAGCACCGAGCGCTTGGGCGATTTCAACAAAAACTGGAATCGGTGTTCCCGGTTTAGTCGCGCGAGCGGCGCCGTCGCCGGTCCCAGGATACGCGCACCCTTATCATCGTGCGGTGAAAAATATTCTGAAAGCTGCCGCGACCAGCGGATGGCCTTCTCCAAGCTGGTATCCCGCACGATCACGTTGGCCAGCGAAGTGAACGGCGGATAGGCCATCATCCGCCGGAAGTGCAATTCGCGCTCGAAGAACGCGCTGTAATCCTGCTTCACAGCGTCCTGGATCGCGTAATGCTCGGGATAAAATGTCTGAATCAGCACGCGCCCTTTCAAATCGCCGCGCCCCGCGCGCCCGGCTACTTGCGTCAGCAACTGAAATGTCCGTTCCGCGGCGCGAAAATCCGGCAGGCTCAACGAAGAATCGGCGCTGACGACGCCAACTAGTGTGACTCGCTGAAAATCGTGTCCCTTCGCCAGCATCTGTGTGCCAACGAGAATGTCCAGAGCTCCGCCCGCAAACGCGCCGAGCGTTTCCTGATACTGCCGCTTTGTGCGCGCCGTATCGCGGTCCAGCCGGGCGATGCGCGCGCCAGGAAATTCCTTGCGCAGCCGTTCTTCCAGGTGTTCCGAACCTTCTCCAAAGAAATAAACGTACTTCGACTGGCACTTCGGACAAACTTTTGGGATTCCTTGAACCGATCCGCAGTAATGACATTCCAGCCGGTTGCGTTGCTTGTGATGCGTCATCGAGATACTGCAATTCACGCATTGCACGGGAGCGCCGCAACTCCGGCACAGCACCGACCAGGAATATCCGCGCCGGTTGATCAGCACCAGCGCCTGCGTGCCATTCGCCAGGCACTCCTGAATTCCCGAATGCAACGCCACGGAGATCGGACTCGTCTGGTGTGTCTGCTGAAAATCTTCACGCAGATTCACAATTTCTACGCTCGCCAGCGACCGATCGGCAACGCGCGAAGCCAGTGTCAGCAATTCATATTTTCCTTCCCGCGCGTGGTGATAGGTTTCCATCGAAGGCGTCGCGGAACCCAGCAACGCCAGCGCGCTTTCCATTTTCGCGCGCACGATGGCCACATCGCGCCCGTGATAGCGCGGTGTCTCTTCTTGTTTGAAACTGTTTTCCTGTTCTTCGTCGACGATGATGAGCCCGATATTTTCCAGTGGTGCAAACACTGCAGACCTCGTCCCGACCACGACGCGCGCCTCGCCGTTGCGTACGCGCGACCACTCGCGCGCTCGTTCCACGTCGCTCAGCGCAGAATGCAGCACCGCCACGCCCTCGAACCGCGCGCCAAACCACGACCGGCATTGCCGCCCGATCCACAACGTCAGCGCAATCTCCGGCACCAGGACGAGCGCGGTTTTTCCGCGCGCAAGCGTTTCTTGCACTGCGCGCAGATACACTTCGGTCTTGCCGCTGCCGGTAACGCCGTGGAGCAACTGCACGCCGAATTCGCCAAGAACGAACCGCGCGCGAATCGCCTCGAGAGCGCGCGCTTGCTCCGCATTCATTTCATGCGCTGGAGGAGTGAACCCCGCGTCAAACGGATCTTCCGCCGGATCAATCGGCTCCTCCCAACTCTCCAGCAATCCGTCGCGCAGCATCCGGTCGATCACTGCTCGCGTCACCTGCGCCAGCTTCATCAACTGCGGCAAAGGCAAAGGCCCGCGCTCCGTCTCAAGCAACTCTCGCACTCTTTCTTCTTTGTGTTTTCTGTTTACACTCTGCGTCTCTGCGTTAAGATTCTCCTCGCTTTTCTTGGGAGTGGGCTCGGGGGCCGCCGCAGCGTCGCCTCTCCACGCGACCACTCGCTGCGTTCTTCGGCTTCTTCCCTGCACCGTCTCGCGAATTTCAATGAGCCCCAAGCGTTGCAGCCGCTGCAATGCGGAAGCGTCAACACCCAGTTTTGCCGCTGGCCCGAGCGGCATCGTTTCTTTTCTCTGTCTCGACTTCGCAAGAAATGCAGCTTCTGCAGACGTGAGCCCATGCGACAATTCGCCTCCGCTCAAGCTGTCCGCCGCCTCACGCCCTGCCTCCGTCAGAATAATTTGCCGCTGCGATTTCAACTCCGTCACCGGTGGCAGCATAGCGCGGAAAACTTCGCCAACCGGCGCCAGGTAGTAAGCCGCGATCCAATGCGCCAGCTCGATCAATTTCGGCGTCAGCGCGGGAGCAAAATCCAGCACGCGGATGAGTTCTCGAATCTTCGTTCCCTCCGGCGTGTTCTCTGCCAACTCCACAACGACACCGACCATTGATTTCTTGCGGAAAGGTACGAGCACGCGGCTGCCCGGCTGCAGCGTTCCTTGCAGCGATTCCGGCACCGCATAAGTGAATGTTGTGCGCAGCGGAACCGGCAGCGCGACGTTGCAAAATGGAGGAGTCATCCCGCCGTGTAGTGTATCAGCACGACGAAATGCGCCGGAAAGCGCGGGCAAAAATACGTGAGGCAATTCAAGAAACTATCGGCTGATGAGAAAAATTCCAAAGAAAATGGTGACGATCCCCAGCCACTGCCAGCGCGAAACGTGTTCCTTGAGAAAAATGGCCGCCAGTCCAACGGTGACCGCTCCGTACAGCGAACCAAGAACGCTAATCACCGCGACTTGCTCCATCTTCATTCCGAGATTGCTAAGCACAAACGCGCCGGTGTCGAAGACTCCCATGCCCAGCACCATCCAGCGCACTCCGCCGCGCGGAAGGCTTACGGGCTGCTTGGAAACAAGAATCACGGCCGCAATGAGCAGCGTGCTGGTCAAGCGGATCATCCACACGGTTTGCACCGCGCCGACTCGCGCGATGATGCGAATTCCGAGCAGCCAAAACAGCATGGCAAAGCCGACAGACGCGAAAATGGCCCAGCCCATTCCGCGCCCACTCCTGCGCACGGCCTCGGCGTCGTTCTCGTCCGGCGTTTTTTCTCCACCCGCAACAATCGCGACGCCCGCGAGCGTGCAAATGATCCCAGCGATTCGCACAGCGCTTACATGTTCACCGGTCATCCAAGAAAGCAGCAGCGTCAAAGCGGGATAGCTGGCGGAGAGCGGCGCCACCACTGCCATTTTTCCAATCTCAAACGCGCGGTAGAACCCGAGTCCGGCCATAGCGTTGAAAAATCCAGCCAGAAAGCCCCAGGCCCACGGTTGCCAACCGGAACCATCCGCGAGATGCCCCCAGCCTCCGAGAACTGGCAAGGAAATAGTCAGCAGGACAAACCCAATCAACTGCATGTACAACATGGAACGGAGTGTGCCAATGCGATGCGTCGCAAAACGCGCAATGAAATCCGCGCCGCCCCAAGTCAGCGCAGTCAGCAAGCCCAGCAGAATTCCCATGATGAGTCAGGAGGACTTGCCTTTCTTCACTTCGAGGCCGAGGACGGCCATAACTTTTTGGAGATCTTTCCAGACTTCGCTCTTGGCCGGTGGATTGCGCAGCAAATAGGCTGGATGATAGGTCGCCAGCAATTTTCTCCCGCGAAATTCCAGCCACTCTCCGCGAAACTGGGAAATTCCGCGGTTGGTCTGCAGCAAGGTTTTCGCGGCTACTGCGCCCAGGCAGACAATTACTTTGGGAGCGATCACATCGATCTGGCGAAAAAGAAATGGCGAGCAGGTGCTGACTTCGTCTTCTTCCGGCTGGCGATTCTCCGGAGGGCGGCACTTCACCACGTTGCAGATGTACACGTCTTTGCGCTGCAAGCCCATCGCTTCGATCATCTGCGTCAGCAGTTTTCCGGCGCGTCCGACGAACGGCAATCCTTGAGCGTCTTCATCAGCGCCCGGGCCTTCGCCGACGAAAACGAGTTGCGCCTTGGGATTTCCGTCGCCAAAAACAATTTTGTGCCGCGTGCTGTGAAGCTTGCAGCGCGTGCATTCGCCGAGATCTTCGCGCACCTTGAGCAGCGTGTCGTTTGCAATCTTGTCCACGGCCTCGAAAAGCGATGGCCCTGCGACGACCGGCAGGGAGGCAATTTTCGAACTCACCGGCGCCCCGACTGGCGCCGTCACTCGCAATGCGGGTTTTCCTGCAGGCTTGGGCAAGGTCTCTTCCTTTTGAAGTCTTGGAGTTGAGAAACGGGCCATCACGGCCGGTTCCACCTGCTGTTCGGTATGCGGTACGGCAGTGGCGCCGCGGTCGCGATAGAAGAGTTGGATTCCGAGGTCGTCGTAGAAATTCAGCCGGTCGGACAGTTTTTTCTGGAGAGTTTCGGAAATGCGCTCGGCCATGACGGAATCAAACGCCGGAGCGCTTCAGTGCAGCCGTTCCGTGTAATACGCTTCGCAAACGCAGGACTTCGTCCAAAATCTGCTGCGCCACTTCGCTCTTGTTCATTTTCGGCAGCGCGAGGTCGCGTCCATCGCGGGAAAACAGCGTGACGATATTTGTGTCGTTATCGAAGCCCGCGCCTTCGGCAGTGACGTCGTTGGCCACGATGAGATCGGCATTCTTAGCGGAGAGTTTCTTACGAGCATTCTCCGCTACATGATCCGTCTCCGCGGCGAAGCCCACGACTATTTTCTGGCCCTTGTTTTTCGCCACTTGCGCCAGAATGTCCGTAGTCGGCTCGAGAGAAATCGTCAGCGGCGTGTTGCCCTTTTTGATTTTTTCCGCGTGCTGTTGCGTGGGACGATAGTCCGCTACCGCCGCCGCAAGAATCGCAATGGAACTATTGGCAATTCTCTCCGCGACGGCGTGATGCATTTCTTTGGCAGTGCGTACGTCAATGCGCTCCACGGCAGCGGGGACTTTCAAATTCACCGGGCCACTGACGAGAATGACCTTGGCGCCGCGCAACGCCGCCGCTTCGGCGACGGCATAACCCATTTTTCCGGAAGAGCGATTCGTGATGTAGCGAACCGGATCGAGATCCTCGCAAGTCGGACCCGCAGTGATCAGGACCGTCTCGCCTTCCAGATCCCGTTGCGTTTTGAGCGCCTCGCGCACCGCGGCGATGATTGCTTCCTGACCCGCCAATCGTCCCGCGCCAACCATGCCGCAAGCAAGGTAACCCTCGGCCGGGTCTACGACTCTTACGCCGCGCGCGCGCAGCGTCTCGACATTCTGCTGCGTGGCCGCGTGATTCCACATATTGACGTTCATCGCCGGCGCCACGACGACGGGCGCTGTCGATGCGAGGTACAACGTCGTCAGAAAGTCATCCGCGATCCCACGTGCAAATTTGGCGATGATGTCCGCCGTTGCCGGCGCGATCAACAGCAAATCCGTCCGCTGCGCGACTGCGATGTGTTCGATGGCGCTTTCGAGGTTTGCCTCTCCACCGGAAGAATCGCCGAATAGGCCGGTAATGACCTTCTGCCCGCTCAAGGCCGCAAACGTCAGAGGCGTGACGAACTCCCGCGCCCCGCGCGTCATCACTACTTGCACGCTGAATCCATCCTGCTGCAAACGGCGCACGAGTTCCGCGGCTTTGTAAGCCGCCACTCCGCCGGTCACACCAAGCGTGATTCGCATCGCTGCCCTTCGCGGCCCGCTACTTCCGCCGCTTATTTCCTTCCTTATCCACATCGATCGAGGACGGCTCGGTGAAGTCGTACTCGATCAGGCTGTGTTCCAGCTCTTCGCACGCGATCCGCGTGGCTTTCAGTGTTCTGGGGTTTTCGATCAGCGGCGGCGCGCCTGCCATAATCTGCCGCGCGCGCCTTGCCGCCAGCACTACGTACGCAAACTGGCTCTCCGGAGCTTTCGTCTGCACAGTCATCTCTATCATTCCCTCCCAAACGATGCCAGAAGTTGTTCCACTCTCGCCCTCCACCGCGCGCTCGTGCAGCGCAGGGCGATTACAATCGCCTGCGCTTCGCGCCCCGCGCGTTCCACATCCTCATTCACCACGCAAAAATCGTAATACTTGCCAAACTGCGCGATCTCGTCGCGCGCCTTGGCAAGCCGCCGCGCAATTTCCTCGTCCGAATCCTGGCCGCGGTCGTGCAGCCTGCGCTCCAGCGCCTGGCGCGACGGCGGCAAAATAAAAATCGCGACGGACTCCGGAAGCTTTTGCTTTACCTGCGCCGCTCCTTGGACATCGATCTCCAGAACAAGGTCGAGTCCCTTTTTCCGCGATTCCTCCAGCCATTTCAATGGCGTGCCGTAAGAGTGTTTTCCGAAAACCCGGGCATACTCGAGAAATTCGCCGCGCGCGACCATGGCGTCGAATTCCGCTTCCGTCACAAAATCATAGCATTTCCCGCTAGCCTCGGTCGCGCGGCGCGCCCGTGTAGTACATGAGATCGATGGCATGGTGCCGGGCAGTTCCAGGATTCGCTGCACCAGAGTCGATTTCCCCGATCCCGACGGCCCAGACACGATCAACACCAGCGGCGCGATCTCAGTCTGCGTGCTCATTCGATGTTCTGCACCTGTTCGCGCAGTTTTTCGATCTCCGCCTTGATTTCAAGCGCCACTCCCGTAATCGCCAGCGCTTCGCTTTCCACGCCGGGCGTCTTCGAGAGCATGGTGTTGGCCTCGCGATGCATCTCCTGCAAAAGAAAATCCAGTTTCTTCCCCAGCTCGCCGGCTCCGTCCAGCAGTTTGGTGAACTGCTGCAGGTGACTCTTGAGGCGGTCTAATTCTTCACTGATATCGCTGCGTTCCGCAAGCAGCGCCGCCTCCTGCGCGAGTCGCGCCGGCTCGATGCCGATTCCGCCGAGCAACTCCTTCAGCCTGGTTTCCAGGCGGCGCGCGAAAGCCGGACGTAACGTCGCCGCGAGCCCGCGCACTTGGTCCACATAACCGCCGATGCGCGCCAGCCGATCGCGCAACTCCTCGACCAGGTGACGGCCTTCCGTACGGCGCATATCATCCAGCTTTGCCAGGGCGTCACGCAAGCCGCTGTCCAACAATTTCCCAAGCCGCTCTTGCTCTTCTTCCGTCTCCGGAACGGAGGCGGCCACGCCGGTGATCACTCCGGGCAACCGCAAGAGCGCGACCACGTCCATGTCGGTTGCCGCTCGCGTCTCCTGCCGGAGCGCTTCGGCGGCTTTGAGGTACGATTGCACCAATTCTTTATTTACTTGTACCGGTGCCGCTTTCCCGGGCTCCACGCCTATGGTCACTTCCACGTGTCCGCGGTGAATCTTTTCGCGCACGATCTGCCGCAACCGCAAATCGTAGAGATCAAATCCCTCCGGCATGCGCAGCTTAAGGTCCAGGAACCTGTGGTTGACGCTTTTCACGCTGACGCGCACGGTCCAGCCGTCCTGCTCGGCTCGCGCTTGCGCATAGCCGGTCATGGAGAAACATTCGATTTTTTTCGTTGCTGCCGGCGTCGTTTGGCTCATAAAGAATTCGATGCATCATTCAACTTTGCCGGTGCGGCCTGCGCCAGCATGTCGTCATCGGCAAATTGCAAATCGTGAAGGCGCGCATACGTTCCGCCGCGGGCCATCAATTCCGTATGCGTTCCGCTTTCACGGATTTCTCCGTCTTCCAGAACGAGAATTTTGTCCGCACGGCGAATGGTGGCGAGGCGATGCGCGATAACAAAAGTAGTCCGCCCAACCATGAGGTTGGCGAGCGCCTTCTGCACGAACATCTCGGACTCCGCGTCCAGCTCCGACGTGGCTTCATCGAGAATGAGAATGGGCGAATCCTTCAAAATCGCGCGCGCGATGGCGATGCGCTGCCGCTGTCCTCCGCTCAAGCGCGTGCCGCGTTCGCCGATCACGGTGTCATAGCCTTGCGGCAGCTCGATGATGAAATCGTGCGCCAACGCGGCTTGAGCGGCAGCGACGATTTTTTCCTTGGGAATATTGGCCAGGCCGTAACAGATGTTGTTCCGAACCGTGTCGTGAAACAGGATGTTCTCCTGCGTCACCATGGCAATCTGCCCGCGCAGAGAGCGAAGCTTGGCTTCACGAACATCGCGGCCATCCATAAGGATGGCGCCGGAAGTGACATCATAAAAACGGGGCAAGAGATTGACGAGCGTAGTTTTGCCCGCGCCACTGGAGCCAACAAAGGCGACCAATTCGCCTTTGCGGGCAGTGAATCGAACATTGCGCAAGACGGGAGTGGCGTCGTAAGAGAAACCGACATCTTCAAAGCGAATCTCGCGGGAGAAAGCGGGAAGTTCGACGGCGCCGGGCGCGTCCTGCCATTCTTCCGCAAGGTCGAGATAGGAAAAGACCTGCGCGGTGGCTCCCTGCGCCTGCTGGAACTGCTGATAGACCGCGCCTATGCGTTTGACGGGTTCGTAGGATTTAAAAAGCGCGTACACGAAGGTGATGAACATTCCGGTGGTCATCAAGTTCAGCTTAATTCTGTCGCGAGCATAAAGCAGCAGCAATGATATGATGACCGGTTGAAGCAAATCCATGAGCGGTGAAGTAGCCACTTGCGCGCGGACCCAGCGCATGGTCTCACGCAAAAGCCGTTTGGAAGCCGCCTGGAAATTCCCAATCTCGAAATCTTCCATGCCGAAAGCTTTTACGATGCGGTTACCGCTGACGGTCTCCTGGAGAATCTGAGTAAGTTCGCCAAGGCGGGTCTGGCTGGTCTCCACCGAATGGCGAATGCGGCGGCCCAGTTTTCCGATCGGCCAGATCGTCAAAGGAAGAAAGACGGCGCAGGCGAGGGTCATCCTCCAGTCGATGTACAACAAGATGGACAAGAAGACGGGAAACAGGAAAGCCTGGCGAAACAATTCAGCAAGATACTCGGAAATAGCCAGGCGGGCGCGCTCCACATCGTTGATGACCGCCGAGAATACTCTTCCCGCGGATTGCTGCTGAAAAAATCCAATCGGCTGGCGGATGATCTTGGCGTAGACGCCGTTCCGCAAATCGGTGATGGCGCGGTGTCCCACGTATTGAATCAAACCCACGCCGCCAAACTCGCACAAAGACTTGAACGCGAAGAGCACGAGCAGGGAAATGGAAACCACGGGCCAGACGTTGTGAATCCTGTGCGGGAAAAGATGGTTCACGTAAAGGGGGGGGCCACCGAAGGGCACTTTGAAGAGCAAGACGTTCGAGTCACTGCTGGTGGGATTGAGAACGCGATCAAAAATGGGCACGATCAACAGGGTCACGGCGCCTTCGGCAAGGGCGACAAATCCCAGCAACACCACGCCCACTGCCAGCCGGAACGAGTACGGCCGCACGTAACCGAGCAATCGCTTCCATTGTGGTGTTAACAGCAAGGCCACGCTTGCAGACTCCCTGATTTGTTCCCTTGGTACGCTATTCGCGGCGTCGCGGCGTGTCAAGTTTCCGGGACGTGCAGTAATGGGTCAATTCCCGACTACGCAACTAACCACTAGTCGAAACGGTTCCTCAGCCTTTGCTAGGTCTCAGCGCCGAATGTTTGTTTTTCCTTTTCAATCTCGGCATTACGCGTTGTCGGCTAAGGGTATAGCATATTCCTCCCAACATCATGACACACGAAGCCGTATTTCAACTGCTGATTGAATATCTTTCAAACGTTCCAGCAATTGAAGAGACGATAGGTTCCGGACTTACAGACGCTGGCTGGTGGGTGAAGTTCACGATTGATATCCGAAGTCAATTGGCGTGGCGGGTGGTCCAAGAACTGGGATACGTCTTGAATTACCTGTCGCTAGACGAAAGGCTTCCTACGGTATTTATGCCTGTTTCCCCCCCGCCATATCTGAATGGTGGGCCACGTGAGTTTCTGTCGTGGGTCATCGAATGTAAGGATAAAGACTTCGATCCCGCGACATGTGCACAGTGGTTGGAGGGTCGGCTCCCAAGACCTGTGAACGATTTGGCGCAATGGAATTCTTTGGATGAGGGCTAGCCGCCTGGTAACGCATTAATCGGAAACCTACCCACCACACCGCCGCGCTGCGTTCGGTAGCGGGGGAAGCGCCCGGTCTACTTTTCGATATCGCGGTGAATGACCTTTGCGGAGAATCCGCGCTTCACGAGCGACTCCTTCACCGACTCCGCGAGCATGACGGAGCGGTGCTTGCCGCCCGTACAGCCAAATGCGATAGTCAGATAACTCTTTCCTTCGCGGATGTAATGCGGGATCAAATAAATGAGCAATCCTTTAATACGCCTCAGGAATTCTCCAGTCTGAGGAAACGACCGGATATATTTCCGCACCTTGGGGTCTTTGCCCGTGAAGGGACGCAGACGCGGAACGAAATGCGGGTTGGGCAGGAACCGCACATCGAGAACCAGGTCGGCATCCGACGGCACTCCATAGCGGTACCCGAAACTCACGACCGAAACCAGCATTGGCCGTTTGTCGGGATTCTTGAAACGCTCGGTGACGAAGTGCCGCAACTCGTGCACGTTGAATTGCGTGGTATCAATGGCCACATCCGCCAGCTTGCGGATCGGCTCCATCAATGCGCGTTCGTGGAGCAAGCTTTCACGGACGGAAAAATTCTTCCCCAGGGGATGCGGGCGGCGCGTTTCGCTGTACCGCCGCAGCAGGGCGTCCTCATTCGCTTCGATGAAAACAAGTGTGATGGGATGATTTTTTTTCAGGTGTTTCAACAACGGCGGCAACTTCTGAAGTTGCAGGCCTTCGCGCGCGTCCACGAGCAGGGCCGCGCGAGCGAAGTCCCCTTCACCGGCGGCGTGCAATTCCGCAAAAATGGGGATTAGCTCGACGGGAAGATTGTCCACGCAGTAGAAGCCCATGTCTTCGAAGGCGTGGAGGACGGTACTCTTGCCTGAACCGGAAAGGCCCGTAAGGATAACGAGTTGCCTTGTGTCGTGTCGCGCTTGCGGCTTCACGGGCGATGCCGCTCAGCTCTTTTCCCGGCGTTGGTGGGTGCTGGGAATTCTCATGTCTTCGCGGTACTTCGCGACCGTGCGGCGGGTGACGTGGATGCCCGCGTCATCCAGCTTCTTGGCAATCTGTTCGTCGGTGAGCGGATGGGCGGCGTCTTCCTCTTCGATCATTTTCTTGACGAGGCGCTTGAGTGTCAGCAGCGACATCCCGCCGCCTTCCGGCCCGTTCACGGACTCGCTGAAAAAGGAGCGCAACTCCAGCACGCCCTGCGGAGTGTGCGCGTACTTGCTGGCCACTGCGCGGCTCACCGTGGAAGGATGCACGCCGACTTCTTCCGCCACTTCCTTGATCATCATGGGCTTCAGCGCATCCTGGCCGTGATCGAGGAATTCGCCCTGACGCGCGATGATGGACTGGCAAACGCGCAAGATGGTGTGCTTGCGCTGCTCGATGTTTTTCATCAACTGGACGGCGGCTGTGAAGCGTTCCTTCACATAGTTGCGCACGTCGCGGTCAGCCGCATCTTTAACCAGCAGGCGGCGATACGTGGGGCTCAGCCGCAGCTGCGGCATGTCGTCCTCATTCAGGAAGGCCTGCCACTGGTCGTCCACTTTGCGGAAGTAAACGTCGGGCTCGACCAGGCGGGGCTCGGTTTTGTTGTAGCGCAGGCCGGGCCGCGGATCGAGCTTCTTGATGACGTCCAGCGCGCGCTTCAGCACTTCCAGCGGGCGGTTGAGCGCGCGAGAGATTTCTTTCAACTGGTTCGATTGCACTTGCTTGAGGTGCTCAGAAACGATCTGCTGGGCGAGAGTGTTCTGCGGATCGAAGGCCTTCAATTGGAGCAGCAGGCATTCGCGCAAATCACGCGCGCCAACTCCGATGGGATCGAAGTCCTGCACCACCGCTAGCGCGTCGTCCAGATCGTCCTGCGAATATTTTCCGGTCTGCGTAAGCTCTTCCGTAGAAGCTGTCAGGTAGCCGTTTTCGTCCAGGTTACCGATGATGCTGTCGGCGATCTCTTTTACCGCGTCGGAGCAGATCGTCACGCTCAATTGCCATTGGAGATGCTCGGTCAAGCCGCTTGGGGAAGAGAGGAACTTCTCGAAGGAGGGCCGCTCGGATACTTCGCGCTCCTGCGATTGCCCGCCGTCGCCGCCGGTATCCAAGTATTGGTTGAAGAAAGTTCCGACATCGAATTCGTCAAATGGATTGGCTTCGGGCTTCTCGGGAACTTTTTCTGTTTCTGCTTTCAGGAAGGTTTCGTCGCTGTAGTTGTCCGTTTGGGTGGGTTCTTCGCTCTGTTCTTCAAGGACCGGGTTGGCGATCATCTCCTGGTTGATCATTTCGCGTAGCTCGAGACGGTTCAGCGCGAGGACGCTCACCATCTGCACCAGGCCGGGCGTCAGAATTTGCTTCTGCGCCACGCGGAGATTGAGTTTGAGTCCTTGCCAGGCCATGTATGGTCCCGTGTCCCTCTTCTAATCCTAGTTCAGGCGGAAATGATCGCCAAGATAAACGCGCCGGACCTCGGCATCGTTGCTTAATTCGTCTGGGCGGCCCTTCCGGAATATCTTGCCACTTTTCAGGATGTAAGCGCGATCCGTAACGCTAAGAGTTTCCCGGACGTTATGATCCGTAATTAGCACGCCAATTCCCGATGTAGCCAGTTCCCGAATAATCTCCTGAAGATCCTTGACGGTTAGAGGGTCGATTCCCGAAAAAGGTTCGTCGAGAAGAATAAAGGAAGGCTGCAGAGTCAGAGACCGCGCTATCTCCAGCCGGCGGCGCTCTCCGCCCGAGAGCGTATACGCCTTGCTGGTCCTCACCGTTTCCAGGCCCATTTGCACCAGGAGTTCCTCCAGCCGGTCGCGCTGCTGTTCTGGAGTCAGCGGAAGCGTCTCCAGCACCGCGAGCAGATTCTCTTCGCTGGTCAATTGGCGAAAAACCGAAGGTTCCTGAGGAAGATAGCTGATTCCACTGCGGGCCCGGAGGTACATGGGGAGGTCCGTGATTTCGTCGTCGTTCAGGAGTACGCGGCCGGAGTCGGGCCGGGCGAGACCTACTAGTATATAAAACGTCGTCGTCTTCCCTGCGCCATTGGGGCCAAGCAACCCGACGACTTCACCCTGTCCAATCTCCAGTTCAACGTCATCAACAACCTTACGGCCACGGTACGACTTGCTTAGATCGACGGCCTGGAGCTTCAGCATACCTCTTCACGGGCGGCCGCAGAGCAGTGGCGTCACTTCTCGACTCGGTGCTTCGTCAATGTCCGCGATCCATTTTCTGAGTCGACGATGATCGTATCATCCGCTAAAAAGAAGGTCAATTGACGGCCGGCTGTGGTCCCTTCCGCAGCGTCATAAATCGTGGGATTTCCGCCGCTCATTGTGAATTTACCGTCTGTAGCGTTGTACTCGCCGCGCTCTGCGGTGGCTTTCCTCGACCCTTGTTCCACAATCACCCCGCCTGTCCCGACGGCCCGGGCGATCTGTTGGGCTCCCGTCGCTGGATTTGGGGTAAGAGAATTAGTCGCGGAATTCGAGTTGGGTTTCTCGGCGCGCGTAAAATACAAATCCACAACTGCGGCCCGCATTTTCTGCTCGGCTGATTGCGCTACCACGTTTTTTTCCAGGTGCGCGCGGCTCTCCGCGTCATGGTACGACAGCGTTCCCGCCGTTACATGCCACAATCTCGCCTTCCTCGGCCCGGATTGCACGGCCATCGCTTGTGGCGTCGGTTGCCAGGCAGCTTGGGGAAAAACAGCGCGGACATTCCCAGTGGCATTCATGACCCGCGCCTCACGCAGCAGCTCGATCGAATCCGCTTCCATCACCGAATCGCCCTGCCACAAACGCGCATGGCCCGAGTACAGAGCTCTGCCCGTCTTCGAATTCGCCTGCATCGTGTCCGCGGAAATGTTTGCAGGCGCGGCCGCAAGCTGCGCTCCGTTCCCCTTGGTCGAAAATTCCGTCGAGCGCACCCCTCCCTCGGCGCGAATCTCTCCGGTAGTTTGCGCAAAGGTGATTCGCGGCGCTTGTGTCTCAGTGTTTGCGTCGCGCGCCAGCGCTTTTCCTGTCAGCAAAGCCGACTGCGTTGCCCGAACAAACGTGGCGTGGTCCGCTTGTCCGCTCCGGTCGCCTTCCTTTAGTCTTACATCCCCTTGTAGATCCATCTGCGACCATCCACCGCTTGCCAGCAGTTGTGCGGCTGCGCTCTGCGCCGTCGCCGTCTGCCTGGGTCTACCGCTTGCGCTCCGCTCCGTCAAAACATTGCCGGTCGCAACCAACCGCCTCGCCTTGCCCTCATCTCCGAATTCCATCTCGAGCTTATCGGCCTGCAGTTTTGTGCGAGCAACATCGCTGTTCGCGGCAAGTCCCGAAGTCCCACCTTGCGCCGCTGCGTCCGTCCATTCGATGCTCCCTGCCCCCAGGGTCTCCGCTCGCTTGAGTCTGCTACCCTCACCTTTTTCTCCACTGGCGAATTCCACGAGCAATTCGCCTGTCTGCAGCATTCGCGACTCGCCGTTCGCACCGGCCAGCGTTTTCAACTCCACGCCGCCTTTCAAATCCAATTCTTTCGGCTGGTTTACCTTTGGCCACAGTTCCATCGCGCCGTGCTCCGCCTGAAAGTCATCTACCTCCTTTCCGGTGCGCCGCGAACCACGCACATTTCCTGCTCCCTCGATTTTCTTCAACCACCCCTCGGGTGCGAATTGTGCAGTGATTGTCTCCGCACTCAGATTGGTCGAGTCTTCCGCGCTCCGAGATTCCAATTCCGGGTTTTTCTTATCTGGTCCTGGCGTAACCATCATTTTCTCCGCGCGGAACGCAGCGTCCAGCGTGAGCGTCAGCTTTCCCGCGTGCAAATGTGCCGCGCGAGTTTCCGCTTCCACCGGTCCATACAATTGCATTGTTCGGGACTCTCGCTCAAAATCGAGGCTCTTCCCCGTCACGCGAATAGGATCTCTGCCACCTCCGCTCGCCGCCTTTTTCACCGCGGCAGCTTTTTCTGGCGCCATCAAAGAAAACCGCACATTTCCCAATAGCCGGATCGTTCCTTCTTCGGAGTGGTATTCGACTCCCAGGGCTTCCCCAGTACCGTTCGGAAAGACAAACTTTACCGGCTGGTCCGTGCGTGCCGTTCCGTTGGTACGGTTAAACACCACGCCGCGGGTTTCCACATGTACGTTCTGCGCCGCTTTTGCATCCGGATTCCTTACCGCCCTTTCGGCTTCGGCCCGGCTCTCCAGGTCAAACTGCACTTCGCCGCTGCACGCGATACTTCCGCCTTCTTTTTCGTACTGGCAGCTTTGCGTATGAATGGTGTCGTGCCGCTCTCCCTTTTTACCGAAGATGGTGATCTTCACGTCTTCCAGCAAGCTGGCGTTCTTATCCCTGAAATCCGTGGACTTTGAGGCTTCTACCTTGAAAACCGTTTGTGTTCCCAACCCTTGGGAAAAAGTGAGGCCGTTCGAGCTGCGCGTCACATCTTTCGGAGCCGGCGGGGGCGCCTTTTGCTGCTCACGATAAGCGACCCACTTGCGCTCGAGATACACTCCTACCGTCAGGCTTGCCAGCAACAACGCTGTCGCCGCCGACCAGCGCGCATACTTCGCCGCTTCACTTCGCTTCATGTCTTCAGTTAAGCAAAATTTCGCAGGAGTGTATAGAAGAGGGAACGCTAGGTCAAAGGTCCGTTACCGAAGGCGGGGATTACCCGGCGGATTCAGCGGTCGCCACGCTCGGCAATATCCCGATATTCGCCGCTGCCACGCTGTCGCGCTTGGTATTTTTCACCAGGTACATGGCTTCGTCGGCGAGGTGCAGCAAGCCTTCCTTGGTCCGCGAATCCACAGGGTACGATGCAACACCTACACTGGGCGTCAGCTTGATGTTCAATCCTTCCGGCACAAGCCAAGTGGCTTCGCGCACCAGTTTGTGCAAACGGCGCGCCACGTTCAACGCGTTTTCTTTCGAAGTCTGCGGCAATAGGATCACAAATTCATCCCCGCCATAACGAAACGCGAAATCAATCAGCCGGCAATGCTCCTTCAGGGCATTTCCGATTTCGGCCAGCAGCCGCGAGCCCACCAGGTGTCCATGCGTATCGTTCACCTGCTTGAAATGGTCCAGGTCGATGAACACGATCGAAAATTCGTAGTTATAGCGTTGCGAACGGTAAATCTCCGTCTCCAGGATGAAGCCCATGTGCCGCGCGTTATAAAGCGACGTGCAGTCGTCCGTGATGGTCAACTCGTGAATTTTCTTAACGTGCCGCGCATTTTCCAGCGCAATCGCCGCGAAGTCCGAAAGCGCTTCGAGCAGCTTTAGATCGCGAGGATCGAATCCATCCGGCCCCATGCAATTGATCAGCTCGATGACCCCGAGGCAAGTGTCACGGAATCTCACCGGCACAGCGACGATCGACTGCGTCTCGGTCTTGGTCTTCTCGTCCACCTTCGCAAAAAACCGCGTGTCCTTCGTCGTGTCCGGCACCACCACGGTCTCGCCGTGCTGCGCCACCCAGCCTGCAATGCCCTGCCCCATCTTGATACGCACGTCTTTCAGCGCCTGCGAAGCTTTTCCCACCGCCAGCTCAAAGTAGAGTTCCTGCTTGGCCTCATCGAGTAGCAGGAGCGACCAGTTGTCCGGGCGAAGAAATTCATCGATCTTCTCCATAATCGTGCGGAGAACCTGGTCAAGTTGCAGCGAAGAAGTTAGCGCCTTCCCCAACTCCTGGAAGACTGCAATCTCACCCTTAACGCGTTGGTCGGACGCCACCACAGGATTACGGCGTCGCTCAACGGCCGGAAACTGATTTACATCCTCCACTCGGTCTTTTTCCTCTCGCTTACAGATTCTAAGCCAGGCAAGGCTCGCGCACGCCTTGGGCATCCTACTTTCGCCGAGAAACACAAATTCGCACGATTCTCGCGCACGTCGGCGAACCTTTGCCAGTATAGGCCCCCCGCAAAAAGGTGCGCAACCCGCTCTTGGTACAGGTGTGGCCACATCGCCATCCTGACCCGGTACCGTAGGCATCGCAGAGTTCAGACAGGTCTATCTGGCTGCCCACTGGAAACATAGGGTATACCCGTCAGGATCGCGGAGATACAGCTGCCTCATGCCGTAGTGCGCGTTCTTAGGTTCTTCCGCGACAACACCGCGAGCACGGAGGTGGGCGTAGGCCGCATCCACATCCGGGCAACTGAAGTAAATCGCCGTATCGTCATGCGCGGCAATGCGAGCCGGATCGGGAGCCGGCGGGCGCGTGTCCTGTTCGTAAGACGTGTTCAGCATCAACTCCACACCTTTGAGCCGCAGCAGCGCCCAATCGAAGTGTTCTCCCTGAGGCTTGGACGTGGTCACCACCTCGAACCCCAGCACATCCCGGTAAAACGCGATAGACGTAGGCATGTCAAACACTTGCAGCAGCGGCGCCATCCCTCGTACCTCAATACCCATGCCATCCTCCAGTTAAGTGCTACGGCGCGCCCCATGGCGGCCGAGCAGTTCGTCAACTTCCGCGTAACCAGACGGAAAATCAACGCCGTTCACCGACGCTCCTGCGTTCAGCAGCATCTGAACAGAGTCTGGCGCTCGTCTATATTCCCAGTACGAGTCCGCGCAGGCACGTACGGCCAGCGTCAGCGGCGTGCGCCCGTTCCCGTCGAGTGCATCTACGTGGGCTCCGCGCTCGATAAGGAGCTTTACGGTTGCGTGCTGCGCGCGCCAAGCCGCCGCGTGCAGCGCCGTACTATCCTTGGCCACATCGAAATACGCGTCGCCTTCTTTATATACAGTTCGGGCGTCCACGCCGAGTTCAAGCAGTTGCCGCACGCCCTCCGTATTTCCGACGCCCGCGAACTCCGCAAGCAGTTTGCCCCCCTCCGCAACGATCTCGCGAACGAGCTGAGGCTCGCTCTGCGCGATGGCTCGCACACTCGACGCATCCTTTCTCGCGCAAGCAGCAATCAACCTTTCCACGCCGGGAAGCTCGATCGAAATGCCTCGCCGTTCGAACAGCTCAAGTACATCGCCACGTCCTCTTCGCACGGCCATCGCGACGGCAGACTTCCCTGCAGATGCCGCTACCTGAGCACGCTCTGGTCGCTCCGCAACGAGCGTCGGATCAGCGCCATGCTCCAGCAACACTTCGAAGATTTTGATGTCGTTATCCCTCAGCACAGCGTTATGAATTGCCCTCTTTCCCCATCGCGTCTTTGTGTTAGGGTCAACGCCCCGCTCGAGCAGCCATTTGATGCCCCCATAATCATGCCAGTCGGTTTTTCGCAGTAGGATCGTCCCGAGGCTCTCCTCATTGAGCTTCCCGCTCTCCACGAGCACCTCCAGCGCCGCGTTGTCATACGTTTCCGGCGCATGATACGGCGTCTCTCCATCGTTCGGGTCTGCGCCGCGCTCGAGCAGCAAACGTGTCAGCTCCGCGTGGTGAGCAATTCCGGCGGCGCCGTAAATCGCGCTCTCCCACTCCGGATGGGGCTGGTGGTTTTTCTCTATCCACCCAGTGTTCGCATTCGCGCCTGCATCCAGGAGCGCCTTCGCCGCCCGCACGAACCCCTCTGACCGCGCCTGATCGACCCGTAGATATCGCGAGAAACACAGATGAGTAAGCGCATCCCAGTCGTAGGGGCCGCCCTTTGTCATGGCGTTTCGCATATCAAGCGCGAGGAACCGGCGCACATTCACATCGTCGCCCAGAATTGCCGCCGTATGAATGTCGCTCCTCGCAACTTCGGGGTGTGCAGCCAGGATCGCCTCTGCAAGCTCCAGCGTTCCTGAAGCGTGGCCGGAGTCCCGCGGAACACACGCGGCCTCGATAAACGTCGTCCGCGGATTATCCAGCGAGGCGGCCGTCCGTTCGCGCGCCAACGCTTCGAGGTGTTTCGCAAACTTCGGCCAGCTCTCGAAGCCGTGCTCCCGCGCGATCACCAATTGCGCGTCGCCAAGCGCAAACTTGGCGTTGCGAATCTCCGCCTCCGGCAGCTGCCCCAAACGAGGATGGTGCCACTTGATTCGTTGAATCGCTCCGGGATCTTTATAGGCGCTTGCCCGGCAGCCCTTAAAGGCTTTTACCAGGTCTTTTGCTTGTTTCTTGTATTGTTCGAGGCTAGGGCGAGCGGGCAGTTCTTTGGCATCCATTACGACCTTCCTTTCAGTACTGCGCCTGGAGTCCGCTCGAATCAGGCTGAAAGAAGGTTCGTAACCTTCACTGTCTTGCTTGAGGTGGGCACGGCCCTTTCCGCGGACTGGATGCGCCCTTCGCGCTAGCCGCCAGCGTAAGCATTTCTCGTGACCAAGTCAATCGCGCCACAACTTGCGACGCGGATCACCTATCCTCTCTTCTCCGTCGCGATCCTCCGCGTCTGCCTCTTGCCTTCTATTAGCGTTCTCCATTTCAATTCCGACCGCTGTCGATGGTCCAACTCGCACTTTCCTCTCCGTTTGACACCGCTGGATTCCTCCACCTATAGTGCCGTTCAGGGATCCCGAGTCGTTTTCGCGAGCGCCCGCCTTGTCAACCGCCGTCCGGTTGCACTTGAAATCGACCGCTGTGGGGTGGCGCTTGGGTCGTTAAGGATTGGTTCTGGTTCATGGCCAAGGGAAATTTTGGTGAACGCCTGAAGCGCGAGCGCGAACTGCGCGAGGTTTCCATGGATGAACTCACCAAGGCCACGCGCATCAGCGCCCGTTTTGTCCAAGCCCTCGAAAATGAAGATTGGGCCAAGCTGCCTGGGGGAGTCTTTGGCCACGGTTTTGTGCGCACCATTGCGCGTTATCTGGGCCTTAATGAAGAAGCTCTGCTGGGCGAGTATGACTCGGCCCGCGCCGAACATTCGCCCCCGCCTCCAAGGGTCGAGGAACGGATTCCCTCCCCGCCGAAGTGGCTTCCGGCCGCCGTGGCTCTCGTAGCACTTCTTCTGGTCGCGGCACTCTTTTTCACCGTCCGTTACGTCTGGCATCGCTACGCGGCACATCGCGCCGAAAAAGAATCCGCCGCTGCTTCCATGTCCCCGCAGCTACAGCCTGAGTCCAGTTCCCCATCAACAAGCTCAACGGAGCAGCCTTCGACCGCGGCCCTTCTCGATCTTTCTGTCTCCACTTTTGCCGCCACCCACATCCGCATTGTGGCCGATAACAAACTTCTTTTCGACGGGGAGTTGCCTGCCTGGAAGAATCGTCACTTTTCAGCCCGCCAACAGTTCGAGGTGACCGCCGGGGACTCTACGGCGGTGTTGCTGGAATTGAACGGGAAGGCCATGCCGCCTCTTGGGGCACCAGGCGCCTCCGGTACAATGGTGCTAAGTCAGAAGGACTTGAGGCCGTAATCCAGTGGAAGCTCTGAGCCCTGAAGTTCTCGAAGATCTGCGCCACGGGCGGGCCACGCGCGAGCGAAAGATGGCTGTCTGCACCGGCGGCGCGCATCTCGCACCCGCAGATCGTGCGGAGATTCTTGCGGTTCTCGCCGGCGACGCCGACGAAATGGTCGCCTCACGCGCACAGGATGCGATTCTCTCGCAACCCATCGAATCCTTCGTGGAGGCGCTGAAACGGGAGCAGGCTATCCCTCCGCTTTTCTCTTACGCGGCAAGAAATCTTGCAGACAAGCCCGGCGTCTGTGACGCCATGGTGCAAAACAAAAACTGTTCGGCAGAATATCTCGTGCCTGTTGTTCGTCACCTTTCGACGGTGGGGATCCAGGCGCTGATGGAAGAGCTCGAACGGGTGAGCGAATCTCCTGCGCTGGCCGCCGCTCTCGCGCATTCCACTTCGTTGACGGTCGATCAGAAAAATCAGCTCCATGAACTTCACGGCCCGGGCAACCCTATCGATGAAGCGGCGCTTGCCGAGGCTGCGGCTGCGATTGAGCCGGACGTCGCCAGGCGCCAGACCCTGATTCAGCGCCTGGCGAAAATGACCGTAGCCCAGCGCGTACAATTCGCCATGAAGGGGGGATCCGAAGCGCGACGTACGCTCATCCGCGATACCAACAAAGTTGTGCAGCGTGCGGTGTTGCAATCTCCCCGCCTCACCGATCAGGAAGTCGAGGCCTTTGCTGCGATGTCCAGCCTTACGGATGAAATCCTTCGCCTCATCGCCAGCAACCGCAATTTCCGCAAGAACTATACCGTCGTCCGCAATCTCATCAACAATCCAAAAGCGCCGCTGGACATCACCCTGCACATGCTCCCCATGCTCAACGCCATCGACCTCAAGCGGCTTGCCTCCAACAAAAACGTCCCCGAGACTCTCCGCACGACGGCCGCTAAGCTTCAGCGCACGCGCGCCGAACTCAAGAAATAGGCGGCAATTTCCTTGAATCCACAAATCCATTCGTTCAAGCGTCGGGGCGTCTCTCCGAGGAATTCCGTGGCGCCGGAAGCAAGCCGTCTTCAATCTGTTTACTTGGCTTCATCCGTTGCTGTTTTGTTGGCTGTATCCGCCGCGCTCCTCTCTGTTCCAGCGATCCGAGGGCAGGAAAAGCAGTCGCTGGATCCATGGACGGCGGCGCAAAGTCTCCAGCCGGACGATCTTGCTCGTGAACTCGCGGGTAAGAACCAAACGCCACCCACCATTGTCTACGTAGGGTTTCGCACGCTTTTCGCTGGCGGCCATATACCTGGAGCTACATTCCACGGCTCCGCTTCCACAGAGCAAGGTCTTTCCGATTTGAAAAAATGGACGGAGGAGCTTCCGCGAACGACGAATCTGGTCATTTACTGCGGCTGCTGTCCACTCGAAAAATGTCCCAACATTCGGCCTGCGTTCACCGCTCTCGACAAGATGGGATTCAAGAAATTGCGGGTCCTCGTCCTTCCCACAAACTTTGCGACGGACTGGGCTGACAAAGGCTATCCCATCCAGAAGGGGATGTAGCCCAGCGCGGCTGTTGCCCGTTCGAAAGGATTATGACGCAGGCATCAGCTTGGGATGCTGGAGATGGAAACCCGTAGCTTCCTGGTAGGCGCGCGCGAAAGCAAGCAGTTCCGCCTCGCCGTACAATTTTCCAAGAAAGGTTAGGCTCGTGGGTGTTCCCGGGCCGCCCGCATTCTGGAAATCGCTCGGGTCGTCCGAAGGATACTTCGGTGCGTCGCTTCCGCGCAGACCGTTCGGCAAGATTACCGCGGGGTGGCCGGTGAGATTTGTAATTACCAATTGCTCGCCGCTTGTCGGGGCCACGATTACATCAAAATCATCGAACACTTTTGCGACCGCATCCATTGCCATCCTGCGCGCACGTGCGGCCTGGATGTATTCGACGGCCGGGATAAATCGCGCCGTTCGAAACGTATTCGGCCAGTCGTAGTCTTTCTGCGAAGTCAGCAGCTTGTCTTTTCCGGTGCGCGTTAGCTCATCGAAAGCGGCTGCTGATTCCGCCCTCAGCATTGTCACCATGGCATCGTAAGGAAACTTGGGCATCTCCACGGGCAGGAGGTTTACTCCCATTTCGCGCAGTTTCGCGAGGGCGGCATCGTTGTATCTTCTGTCGTACTCCGCCCGTATGCGCGCTGCCTCCCGCCGCTTCTTTCGCTCTTCGCGCTTCTTTTGTTCTTCGGGAGTTACGGGCGGTTCCTCCTTTGCGGCTTCTTGTTGCTCGTCCGGTTTGCGTTCAAACGCGGATTTCAAATAACCGACGCGGAGCTTTCGCCAATCCAGATTCGCGTCCCAATTGAAAGCCGCGGCTTGCACGGTGCGATCTTTGCCATCGCGCCCGTGAATCGCGTCCAGGACGAGCGCGCAATCTTCCACGGTTCGGCAAATCGGTCCCAGCTTGTCCATGCTCCAGGAGAGCGCCATTGCTCCCGTCCTTGGCACCAAGCCGAACGACGGCCGGAGTCCCGTGCATCCGCAGCGCGTCGACGGCGACGAAATCGAGCCGAGCGTTTCGGACCCGATGCTGAACGCCACGCATCCCGCGGCAGTGGCAGAAGCAGGACCTGCGGAAGAGCCGCTCGATCCTTGGTTCGTGTTCCAGGGATTCCGCGTCACGCCGCCGAACCACACGTCGCCGAGCGCGAGCGCGCCGAGCGTTAATTTCGCGACTAGAACCGCTCCGGCTTCGTCGAGCCGTTTCACAACGGTCGCGTCTTCATCGATCATCTGGCTTTCGAATCCGCCTGCACCCCACGTGGTTCGATAGCCTTTCGTGGCGAGCAAATCCTTCGCGCCCCACGGCAAACCGTGCAGCGGTCCGCGGTATTTCCCGGCGGCAATTTCGGCATCGGCCTTCTTGGCCTGCGCAAGTGCCCGCTCTTCCGTCAGCGTCACGACAAACTTCAGCGTCGAGTCATACTTCTTCAACCGTCCGAGATACATTTCGGTCAGCGAGAGCGAGGAAACTTTTTTCGTTCGAACGTGTTCCGCGAGTTCCCGTACGCTTGCAAATGCCAAATCCCCGAGATTCCCCAGCGCGCTTGCAGTGGCGGAAGTTACGGCCTTGGAAATCTTTATCGGCTTTCGCGCGGTTTCGAACTTCATCCCTGGCATTACGGGATCAAAAATCAGCGCCGGATCAACGGAATTCGGTATGCCTAGCTTGTAGATTTCCTCGTAGCCTTTGGCCTGATCGTTAAGACTCTCAAGCATCATCGCTTTGTATTCTTCGGGAATCGGCACATTCGCGATGCTTGCCGCATTTTCAATCATTTCCTTGATGATTCTCCTCGCACCTTCGGCTTTTGCTTGGGCCCACAACACTCCCGGAAAGAGCGTTCCGGCCAGACCCATCCCCGAGCACGTCTTCATGAAGTTTCGCCGATCCAACATTTTCATCCTCCTCCATAGGGCAATCCCGCAGGCGCGCGTAACATATCACAGCACCCTTCGGCCCGGTCGCGGGTTTTTCTGTTTTCATAAATGAGGGAAATCAGAGCGACGTCGATCATGATCGTTTTTTTTTGAAGTGAAAAGAAATGTTGTACGATGCTCGCATCCTGAAAGGAGCCTTCATGGCGCGCTTCGGAAGATACTTTGTCCTGCTGTCCGTAATGCTTCTGACATTTTCCGTCCGGCATCTGCAAACGGCGATGGCCGGGAATCCTCCCGCAGAGGGGAAGGAAGTTATCCTCAAGGCGGCGGACATCACCCCGAAGATTTTCCCGGAACGAGTTTTCTTCCGCGGACAGAGCGCTCCTGTGCAGTTCCGCAACAGCGGCGGCGTCCACTTCGCCGACGATCTCTTTGTTCTCGTGGGCATGGTTGACAGTTCGGGCTACTCCACGGCCATCAAGGAGAAATACCAGGCTTATCTGCTCAATGAAGTCACGCTCGAAATCGGCGGACAAATTTTGAAACCCGGCGCGTACGGCCTCGGTTTCCTTAATGGGGGAAAGTTCGTAGTGATGGATCTCGGCGCCAACGACGTGTTGCAGTCCGCTTCTCAGCACGACGCGGAGATGAAGCGCCCCGTACCACTGCAAGTCGTTGCATCCTCCACGGCGGGGGGCTACCGGCTGTATGCGGGCCGCGATTACGTGGAGTTTCGCCGGGCCCACTAACTCGAACACTCGTCCCTGAAAATGAAAAGCCCGGGCTGAACATCAGTTCAATCCGGGCTTCTTTGTTCGAGATTGGTTTAAGAGAGACGCGGCAGATTCCCCCTGAAGTTTAGTCCTTGTCGAACCTTAAGTAGAGTTCCAGTTGATGGATCGCTTCGTCGGTGGCGCGGAGAGCCTCGACGCGATGACCGCCGAAGTCATGGGCCGCATGTTCCATATGTTCCTTGGCCCTGCGCAACGCCGCCAGAGCTTCGCGGATTTCAGGATGCCGTTCCGCCGGCTGCTGCAGGTGTCGCGGGCAGCGTGTTCGCCGCCGGTGTCGCCGGAACGTTGGCCTTGTTGGGCGCTGCGGGCGCAGTTGCGATGAATGCAAACGCAAGGATCAAAGATGCAAGAGCCAGGAGACGAAGAAGCTGGGGGTCACTCAGGCTTATCTTTCGATGCTTGAACGGCGCCGCCGCTCCATGCCTTATGACCTGGCGCGCCTGGCCGTGGACACTCTCCATGCCTCTCCTACAGCTCATCCGCTGCGTACGCAAGCCTTCGAGACACCTGCAGAAAGCGAGAAATGAGCCTGCAGCTCGCGGCCCTGGGTTATCCGGGATTCGTACACTTGCAAGCGAAGGCGCGGCGCAATCCTGCCGAGGTTCTGCTGACCACACTCAATGCGGCGGACCTGGATAACAGGGTGACAGAAGGCTTGCCGTGGCTGGCTCTTGCCTACGCAGACATGGATTGGGATTGCGTGGTGCGGAACGCCAAGCTTCTTGACTGGCAGAACCGGCTGGGATTTGTCGTCACCTTGGCTTCTCAGCTGGCCGCCAAGTCAGCCGGCCCGGACCGTTCCGGTAGGCTTAGGGAATACGCAGCAGTCCTGGAACGATCGCGGCTTGTCAAGGAAGATACTCTTTGCCACGATTCCATGACGGAGGCGGAGAAAAAATGGCTTGGAGCGAACCGCCCTCCCGAAGCTGTCCATTGGAATCTGTTAACAGATATGAAGGAGAATCTCCCGCATGCCACGCTCTAGCAAAGTCCCGGAACCATGGCATTCCTTTCTGGCTGAGCTCGACCGGGGAGCGACGCAAGAAACGCGTCTGGATTGCATGGGCGGATTTGTCGCGACACTCCTTTACGGATTGCCGCGAGCGACGTCCGACCTCGCTGTGCTTGCTGATCGCGCCGCAGGAACGGCGCGCCCCGCTGCCTGAACTTGGCGCACGCGGCAATGCGCTTCACCGAAAGTACAAAATCTACTTGGATTATGTGGGCGAAGCCAAGGTTCCAGAGGACTACGAAGACCGGCTCACCGAAATGTTTCCGGGTGCTTTCAAGCATCTCCGGATCTGCGCCCTCGATCCTTACGACTTCGCGCTCTCAAAGCTCGAACGAAGTATCCAGCGTGACCGTGACGACCTTAAGCACTTGGCGCACCCCATCCCGCTGGACCTGAAAATCCTCAAGGAACGGTACGAAAAGGAACTCCGCTGGCAGCTCGGAAACCCGGAACGCGAAGACTTAACCCTGAAACTATGGACCGAAATGATCGAAGAGGCGATAAGCTGAAAACCGCGGGCCGCGGCAAGCCTTGAAAGATTTTCTCCGCCTATTTTCCTTTGCATCCTCGCGAAGTGCGTCATAGGATAGCGCCCACCGTTTCCCTCATCGCCTGACAGGAGAAAACATTCATGCACCTGCAAATGCACCACTTGAATTGGCTCGCGATCCTAGTAGCTGCGATGTCCACCATGGTCGTCGGGTTTTTGTGGTACTCGCCGCTGCTGTTCGCGAAAGCCTGGATGCGCGAGATGGGCTACGATCCGAACGATAAAGCCCGCATGGAGGAAATGAAGAAGACCGCCGGCCCCGCCTACACTGGCTCCTTTGTTGCCAGCCTGTTGTCCGCCTTTACCCTGGCGCTGCTCCTTCACGGGCTTCGCGCGGAAGACATGCACTTCGGCCTGATGGCCAGCTTCCACGTGTGGCTCGGATTCGTGGCCACCGTGCAGTTTACTGGCGCGCTCTTCAGCAAGCAGAGCATGAAGCTCTTCGGCATTAACACCGGCTACCAACTCGTTTGCTATCTCGTGATGGGCGCCATCCTGACGCTCTGGAGCTAACCGCCCGGCATATATTCTTTTGCTGTCAGAATTCCCTTGCTAACTGGACAGGTACCCCAGCCGGGGACGGGGCGCTTGGGTAAGCTTGGCTCGAACAAAGGCTTGCCTTCGTACCGCCGCTGGCGCGCCGTCGAAGTATCCCTAGGGTTGCCGCCCTCTCCTCGCGCCTTTTCTACTCACACAGTTCAAACCCACCAGCGGGGATAGATCTACTCCGGTTTTTCCGCCCTGCGTGGTGAACTTCTTGGTCCCAATGGGCCCTATTGCCCAATAGGGAACATGGCCATGTACGCCCCTTGCGGAGGGGAGGCCGTCTCAGGATGATGGAGGTAGGCTCAGCATGGTCATGTCAGGAGGGAAGATGCGTAAATTACTGATTCTTGGAGTATTTATCCTCGCGGTCGTGGTACCAGTTAGGGCCCAGGACTACCCCAAGGCCGAAGTATTCGGCGGCTATCAGTACGTTCGGCTTAACCCCGGCGGAACGAGTTGCCAGGGTTTTGGCGGCGCAGCTGCCGGGAACGTGAATAACTGGCTCGGGGTGGCCGGGGATTTCGGATACTGCAAGGTGACCGGCCTGCCGTCCGGTGTGAGCGCTCACGCGGTCAACTATATGTTCGGCCCCAGGGTGACGTATCGGTCCTATGGCTCTTTGACCCCGTTCGCCCATGTGCTATTCGGCGGGCAGCACTTCGGAGGTACCGGCGGCGGCACCGCGAACTCTTTCGCGATGGCGCTGGGAGGCGGCGCTGATTACAAGTTGACGCAGCATCTCGCCTGGCGATTGATCCAAGTCGAGTATCTATACACTCACTTTGGCGGCGTCAGACAGAATAATGCCCGGATCGAATCGGGCATCGTCTACCGCTGGGGCGGCAGGTAACCTCGCTAACTCGGTGAAGGGCTCGGCTTTCGCAGCCGGGCCCTTCGCCTTGTATTGCCTGCTCCATTCTCCTTCCGCGCCTCGGTTTCACAACTACAAATACGTTCTCCGGCCTCTTGGCAAACTCAGAAAACTAGATTCAGTTCCCGAAGAAGCCGCTTGCAACAACCCATGCCGATAGAGAGAATGTCCGGCGACAGCACTTGCCCTCCGGAATCGACAACGAAAGCAGCCAAGGTTCGCGCGCCGGCAACCGCGTAATCGCTTTGCTGGCCTTGGCCGCCCTGATCAACTACATTGATCGCGGCAATCTCTCCATCGCCTCATCGTTGCTGAAAGACGAGCTAAACTTATCCGCCTCGCAGCTTGGGATCCTGTTGTCCTCGTTTTTCTGGACATACTCTCTCTTCCTTCCAGTTTCCGGCTGGCTGGCGGACCGCTTCGACGCCAAATGGGTAATGGCTCTTGGTTTTTTCCTTTGGTCCGGCGCAACCGCTGCCACCGGCGGCTTGCACGCCTTCGCGGCATTGCTGGCCGCGCGCCTTATTCTGGGGATGGGAGAGTCCGTCGCCTACCCCTGCTACGCAAGGACGCTGGTCCACCACGTTCCGGAAGTGGGCCGCGGATTCGCAAACGCGCTCATCGCTGCCGGAGTCGGATGCGGTCCGGCCCTGGGAACTTTTTTCGGCGGGACCCTGATGGCACGTTACGGCTGGCGCCCTTTCTTCATCGTCCTGGGTCTCGTCAGCATGGCCTGGCTGATTCCCTGGTTTGCATGGATGCCGCGGGGCAACGCAACAACTGTTTCACCTATGAAGGAAAGTGGCGCAGGGTTTCTTGAACTCCTGAAGCAGCGTTCAATGTGGGGGACGTGCGGCGGCCTGTTTGGCGCAAACTACGTTCTCTATTTCGAGATTACCTGGCTGCCGTACTACCTGGAACGAGAACGGCACTTTCCAGTGAGCGCGATGGTTAAAATCGTTGGCCTCGGATACTTGTGCTATTCGACAGGCGCCGCGATGTTCGGCTGGATCTCCGACCGCTGGATCGCCGCCGGTGGAACGCCTACGTTGGTTCGCAAAACGTTTGCTGGTGTGGGAGCGGGAAGCGCCGGCGTGCTCCTCCTTGGCTGCGCGCTCGCGGGCCCAACGGTTTCGGTGATTCTGCTGTTGCTGGCGTTCGTAGCGGGCGGGATGTGCGGGTCCAATATCTGGGCGATCACGCAAACGCTTGCGGGGCCACGAATGGCGGGCCGCTGGACAGGTTTGCAGAATTTTTTAGGGAATCTTGCGGGCATCATTGCGCCGGCCATAACGGGATTCGTCGTCGATTTCACCGGACATTTTTTCGTTGCTTTCGTGATTATGGCAATCGTCGCGATGCTCGCCGCTCTTTCTTATTTTTTTGTGATCGGCCCGGTGAAGGAGATCGCCTGGGACGGATGACTGCAACGGAGGCGCTTAACCCTGCCGTCTCATTCGTTGAGGCCGGCACCCTCTTCGTCCTAGAATCGTGCTCATGAACGTCGATTGGCTGCGCGAGGTTTGCCGGTCGTTTCCCGGCACCACGGAACAGATCCAGTGGGGCAACGACTTGCTCTTCAAAGTCGGCGGGAAGATGTTCGCCCTGACGCCGCTGGAACCGGCTCCCGTGTGTCTCTCGTTCAAAGCCTCACCGCAAAATTTTGCTGAACTCACAGAGCGGCCCAACATTATCCCTGCGCCGTACCTGGCTCGCGCACAATGGGTAGCGCTCCAAACCAGGGATGCTTTGCCGGCAGAAGCACTCGCGCGCTTGCTGCGCGAATCGTATGACATGGTTTTCGCGAAGCTTCCCAAGAAAACGCGCGATACCGTTTCCAGCGCCAGGCCAATGACGGCGAAGGCTCGAGGCAAAAATCCAGCGAAGAAGAAACGTAGACATAGCCGCTGACTCTGGGAGAAGTTATACTTCGCTGAGTTTCGCCGCGTTTGAGAGAGATGTTACGTCGAGGTGAGCCATGCTCGCACGCTTGTCACTGCTCTTTGCCCTCATGATGTTCCTGACTTCAGGGGTTCTCCGCGTTGCAAAGCCTGCGCCGTCCGCTGGCGGTCTGCTTGTCGTGGCAAATCAAAAAGAGCATACGCTGCTCCTCGTCGATCCCGAGAACCGCCGCGAGCTGGCAAAAATCGTTGTCGGAGTGAACGGCCATGAAGTCATGGCCTCGAAAGACGGCCGCTTCGCCTACGTGCCAATCTACGGGAACTCCGGCGTCGGGAGGCCCGGGACGGACGGCAGCACGATTGACGTCATTGATTTGCAGACGCGCAAACTAGCCGCAACGATCGATCTGGGCAAGCCACTCCGCCCGCACCGCGCGGAATTCGGACCGGACGGTTTACTCTACGTCACCGCCGAGCTCGCGAATGCCGTCGATGTCATCGATCCTGGGACGCGCAAGGTCCTCGCAGAAATCCCCACGGGCGAGCCGCAATCCCACATGCTGGTTCTATCAAGCGACGGCCGGCGCGGTTACACCGCCAACGTCAGCGCCGGAAGCGTGAGCGTGCTGGATTTGCCGAAGCGCAGTCTTATCACCACTATTCCCGTGGCCAAGATCGTTCAGCGGATTTCCATTTCGCCGGATGGCCGCCGGGTTTTTACTCACGATCAGGACGCGCCCCGCATTGCCGTCATCGACGCTGCCACAAATAAGATTGCGAGCTGGATCGAATTGCCGAATGTGGCCTACGCGTCGGAGCCCAGTCCCGACGGGCGCTGGCTGCTGGCAGTCAGCATGGCTGCGAACAAACTCTTCGTCGTCGATTTGCAATCGATGAAAGTGGTGCGTTCGCTTGAGGCTCCGGAGAGGTCGTCGGAAATCCTCGTTCGGCCGGACGGGAATATCGCCTACGTCAGTGGGACCGGCGCGGGAAAGATCGCGGTGCTCGACCTGCATTCCTGGAGATTATTGCCGCCGATCGACCTCACTCCGGGCGTCGATGGCATGGTCTGGGTCTCGAATTAACCCGCAGCGTGAGTGCGGGTCCGCATAGACAGCTATCGCAGCATCGTGGCTCGAATATGTGCGCGGCGTTTGCCGCGTACTTCTTGCGTGGTCATTTCTGAAGGCACGTTATTTCTCTTCCAGATATTCGCCGGGGACGTCATCTTCGGGCACTTCATGGGTCATGACTTCCGATTCGTCTACTAGCGTGGCGTCTTGCACGCCCTTCACCACTTCTGCTTCAAAAGCATTCCCTTCTTCGAGCAATTCTTCCACGCTCTCCGAATCCGCCCCTTCGATTCCGGAAAGGCCTTGAAGATCGCCTGACTGGCCAGCGGAGCGTGCCCCGAGCCCCTGCGGCTCAAACGCCAGCGCGCCCACGTTTTCGCTTTTTCCGCGAATCCTCCTTTTCTTCAGCGCCTTCTTTTGCCTTAAAGAGGTTCTTTTGGATGCTGCCTTCTTCGCTGGCTTCTTTTTTGAAGATGCTTTCTTTCTTGTCGTCTTTCTCTTCTTTGTTTTTTTCATGTGTTTTTCTTCCGGTTTATCTTTCGGCGGAGGTTAACATTTCCCGTCCGGTTATCACAGCACTGTGTCCCTTTCGATCTTTGCAACGTGTACGCTTGGCGCTGGCAAGCCATGCGCCATTAACACTAAACCTCCAGTTCCAAAAACTCCACCTCATACGGCTCCGTTCCCAGCGCCAAGCGTGCGACCGTAACCGGCAATTGAAACCTGCGCGGCCCCGCGCTTCCCGGGTTGATGTAAAGCACTCCATCGCGCTTCGACTCTCCCGGTTTGTGCGAATGGCCGCTAACGACAATGTGAAATCCAGCTGCGGCAGGATTCAAATCCAGAGCGTTCACATCGTGCAGGACATAAATCAAGACCGCTCCTGCTTCCGCCACGGCCGTCTCCGGAAGCGCCCTCGCCCATGGCCCGGTATCCACGTTGCCCCGCACCGCTACCACTGGCGCGATCTTTCCAAGCTCCTCCAAAATTTCCGGCTTGCCCACATCTCCGGCATGAATAATCTGCTCCGATCCGCGCAAGGCTTCCACGGCTTCTTTACGCAGCAAGCCGTGGGTATCCGATATCAGACCGATTCGTTTTATTTCGTTTGTCATCGCCAAATCGTATCGCGAAACGAATGCAAGCACCCGATTCCGCTCAAACGAACCGCTCCTCTTGACAATCTAGGGTAACGGCGCCATCTTCCTCTGGACAGTCGAGAGGAGCGCGATTTCATGGCGGACAAACCGAGCGGCTTGGTCCAGGGCACGCTGGACATGCTGATCCTGAAAACACTGGAGCTGGAAGCCATACACGGCTACGGAATTGCCGTGCGCATCGAGCAAGTCAGCAAGGGCGTCTTCCAGGTCAATCCGGGATCGCTGTTTCCGGCATTCCGCAGGCTGGAGCGGGCCGGCTGGCTCAAGAGCGAATGGCGCGACACGGAGAATAACCGGCGCGCGAAGTATTACTTGCTGACGGCGCAAGGGCGCAAACAACTCAAAGGCGAGACACGCGAATGGGCGAGGCAAGCAGCGGCCATCGCGCGAATTCTCGAAGCGGAGTCGTAGGAGGCGGGCATGTCTTTGCTGCGAAATCTTGCTGGTGGTTTGCGCGGACTATTCCGCAAGGCGCAAGTCGAGCGTGAAATGGACGAGGAACTGCGCGGCTACTTGGACGCCGCCATGAACGAAAAGGTGCGCCGTGGGATGACCCGCGACCAAGCGCTGCGTGCCGCGCGCATCGAGATGGGCGGTGCGGAAAGCGTGAAGGAACAGATTCGCGCGGCAAGCTGGGAATCGGTGATCGAAACGCTGTGGCAGGATCTGAAATTTGGCCTTCGGCTCCTTCGTTTCAACACTGGTCTTGCAGCTGCGGCGATTTTGTCCCTGGCGCTCGGCATTGGGGCCAATACCGCCATCTTTCAATTACTCTACGCCGTCCGGTTACGCACGCTGCCGGTCAAGAACCCCCAAGTACTTGCGAGAGTCGCCATCGACCACCGCGATAGCGCCAGCGGCACCTTCAGCAACCGGTACTCGGACCTGACCTACGCCATGTGGGAGCAGATTCACACGCAGCAACAGGGCTTTTCCGGCATTTTTGCCTGGGGACCCACGCAGTTCAATATTTCGCCGGCCGGTGAAGTTCACAACGTGCAGGGCCTCTGGGTCAGCGGGGAGTTCTTCCAGACCTTGAGCGTTGAGCCCGCACTGGGCAGCTTGCTCCTTCCCTCGGACGATCAGCAGGAATGCGCGTCCGCTGGAGCCATCCTCAGCTATCCGTACTGGCAGCGTGAATACGGCGGCAGCCCGATGTGATAGGCCGAAAGCTCACGATTAGCCGGCATCCCTTTGCGATTATTGGCATTGCTGCTCCAGATTTCTACGGTGTGGAGGTAGGCCGCTCGTTCGATGTGGCCATGCCCTTGTGCACCGAGCCGGTGATTAATGGCGAAGGCAGTCAATTGAAAAGTCGCATCGGCTGGTGGCTGGCGGCGATCGGCCGGCTGAAGCCCGGTTGGAGCGTGCAGCGGCGCAGTTGCGGGCGATTTCCCAAGGTATCTTCCGAGCGGCCCTACCGCCGGAGTTCAATGGCTCGAATGCCAAGCCCTTTTTGCAGTACAAACTCGGCTCTTCCCCCGCCGGGTCGGGTATATCCGATTTGCGGCAGCAATTTGAAGATCCACTTTGGCTGCTGCTGGCGCTCGCCGGGCTCGTTTTGCTCATTGCTTCGGCAAATCTCGCCAATCTGTTGCTAGCGCGGGCCAGCGCGCGCGAAAAGGAAATGGGCATGCGCATGGCGATGGGCGCAAGCCGGGCCAGGCTGATGCGGCAGTTGCTGGCTGAGAGCCTGCTGCTTGCGGCGATTGGCGCGGCATTCGGCGCCTTGCTGGCGCGGAACGTCAGCCAGGTGCTTGTGGCTTCGCTGAGCACCCAGCACGATCCTCTTTTCGTCGATATCGGGATGGACTGGCGTGTACTTGGCTTCACCACGGCGCTGGCTGTGCTGACTTGCATCCTTTTCGGCGTGGCCCCGGCGCTGCGCGCGACCAGCGTCGCTCCCAGCGCGGTTCTGAAGGAGAGCGGCAGGCGAGCGACCCAGGGCCTCTCCCGCTTCGGCTTGCGCCGCATCCTGGTCGTATCGCAGATTGCGCTTTCGCTGACGCTGCTGGTGGGAGCGCTGCTGTTTGCCAGAAGCCTGAATAATCTGGCGAGGCTCGACCCCGGCTTCCGGCGGAACGGTATTCTCATCGCAGACATCGATTTCACTGCGCGGCATCTTCCGAAGGAAGGGCGCGTGGCGTTTTCTGACGAACTCTTGCGCCGTGTGCGGGCCATCCCGGGCGTGGAAGCCGCCGCCACTGCGGCTATCGTGCCGTTAAGTGGCGACGGCATTGGTCATGATGTCCTGATGGGCGACACAGGGGTTCCGGAGGGTGACGTTCCCGGGGCGGCGTTCAATTATGTGAGCCCGGGCTTTTTCAAGACTCTCCAAACGTCATTTCTGGCCGGCCGCGACTTTAACGAGCACGACCGTACCGGCGCGCCCAACGTCGCCATTGTCAACGAGACCTTCATCAGGAAGTTCGCCATCGGAAAAAATCCGTTGGGGATGACTTTTCGAGTTCGCCGCATGAATCGGATTTCCGCGCCGTACCAGATCGTCGGCGTGGTCAAAGACACAAAATATGCCGATCTTCGAGAGGAACTTGTACCGATAGTGTACACAGCAAAAGCGCAGAGTGATGATCCCGGAGCGGACGCACAGGTTTTAGTCCGCTCTCGTGCGCCGCTGGTAGGCCTCCTATCCGCGATAAAAACCATGGCCAGCCAGGCCGATCCCGAGGCGGACATCACCTTCTCCAGTTTTCATCAAATGATTGATGACGGACTTTTGCGGGATCGATTGATGGCCAGGCTGTCCGGATTCTTTGGTGCTCTCGCCGCGCTGCTCGCTGCCATCGGCCTCTACGGTGTGATCTCGTACATGGTCGAGCGGCGCCGCAACGAAATTGGAATTCGCATGGCCCTAGGCGCCGGCCAGCAAGGCATCATTCGACTGGTGTTGCGCGAAACGGGCCTCCTGCTTGCAATCGGGCTTGTGACGGGAGTTGCGCTGGCCCTGGCCACCGCGAAGACCGCTGCTTCCATGCTCTTCGATTTGAAGCCCACCGATGTGCTTACCTACCTTTTGGCGGCGCTCAGCCTGTCGGCGATTGCAGCCTTGGCAAGCTTTCCGCCGGCGCGTCGCGCCGCGCGGCTCGATCCAATGGTGGCACTGAGAAATGAGTAACCAGGCGCTGCGTCTGTATAGAAGTTGCAGCGAAATAGCGGGAGCCGTTGCAGGTGGTTTTATGCGCTGACTTTGTTGGGAAGTATCCGGCGCAGCGGCTTTGCGCCAGGAATCGGAAACTCCATGTGCCAGAAATTCGTTTCGGGTGAAACGAACTCCACTCCGACATACTGCTTGTCATCGCGGGCCCGGTGAATCGACACAACGCGGCACTCGGTCGATTGTGAAGTGTGGTCGTTCATCAAAACCACCATCTGCCCCATCTTTACAGTTTCTTCCAGTTGAAACAATGCCCCATGCCGATTCACCGATTGCGAAACCGTCTGCGCGCTGAACTTTTCACCCGAATCCGTTTTCCCGTGGATCGTCAGCGGCACCGCTAGTGCTACGCGTAAAGTTCGACGGCGCTCTTTGCAGCGAAAATGAAGCAGGGACATTTCGGCTTCGACCTCAAAACTCTAATTTGGAAATGCGCGGCGCTTTCGACTAGCTTCGATCGAGGAGTGTCCGCTTACCGAGTCGTGTCAGCAGGGTGCTAAAGCGGAAGAAGAGCAGAACGGAAGTGACTAGCACGAACCTTGCCCACACAGCCCCATACTGCCTTCATACTTCTCCCCGGACAATGGCAGAACGGTACCACAAAAATGAATTACAAAACAGTACCGTCGTACTTCCCTGCCACACGCCTACTTCCAAGCCTCGAAACATCGTAATTCCGCTGCCTGATAACCTTCCCTTCCTGGAACTCCCGAAACACCGCAAGAAACGCCTTCATCTGCCCATCGGCTGGAACGGACGCAAAGGGGATCGCCAAAGTTCCGACCCACTCAACCTCCATCGCCACCAGGTCGTCCTCCGCTAACTCCTGCTTTATCTTATACATCTGGCGGGGCATGAACTTCTTGCCCCGTTCCGCCCCTGCCAAGCGCCGCAACCAGGTCTCGCTTCTTGCCTAGGGGCATCAGCAGGTTCGGGGATTCCTTCAAAACCCCATAAGGAGCAAAAAACTTGTTAAGGGCGGCGCCGGTCTCCCCGCGTTCTAGAGCCTGCAGGTAATTCCGCGCGATCTAAAGATTATTGGCCGGTTCTCCCATTCTGCCTCCACGAACAACGGATCTCCGCCGCCCGTGCAGTTCGTAGCGCCAGCCTGTCCCTCTCTAGTGTTCAGGCTAACGCAATCGTTTCATCTCGCTCGCCGCTTGGAGGGCTTTTTCCTCGCCGGGGTGTCCGGCGGATTCCCCAGTAGTCTTACGAGAAGCAGCGGGTTCACCCGCGCCCGTTCCACCGTCAGTCCCCAATGCAGGTGTGGCCCCGTGACGCGCCCCGTAGCCCCAACTTTTCCCAGCACTGCGCCCGTTTCCAAAGAGTCTCCTGCCTTTACGTCGATCTCCGAAAGGTGGCCGTAGAAAGTGTAAATCCCCAGTCCGTGATCCAGCACGACGGTATTCCCCGAAAAGAACAATTCTTCTGCTAGCGCGACGTTCCCACGCTGCGCCGCATGCACCGGGGTTCCAGTAGTGCCCGGTAAGTCCATCCCTCCATGGGGTGACCCCGGATTGCCGTTCAGAATCCGCCGCTTCCCAAAATTTGAGCCCGTCGTCACGCCGTCCAGCGGTATGCGAAATGGACCGTCCCACAATCGCTCTGGCGTCACGCGGTCAAAAATGTCGCGCAACTTCTGACGCTCTTCGTTGGCGCGCTTGACTTGTTCCGGGCTGGGCTCGACGAATTCCTGCCCAACCTGCAAGCTCTCTGTAGCGAACCTGCCCTGCCTCACCGCCACTTTGACGCTGCAACTCATTTTCTCGCCGCTCGCCGTCTCCCCGGCTATCTTCAGTTCGTATTCGCCGGGTGCCTTTTCAAGATCTACTCCCAGTAGCCCTTTTTGCCGAGCTTCATCGGCGCCCTCCCGCCACATGGGGACGCTCCGCCCGCCCCAGTCGCCTTGCACTGCCGCCAGTGGCTTTGCGCTCTTCACTTCGATCAGCAACAAACTTCCCTGGCTCGCTTCGGGTGCGCTCAGGAGCAACATGGTTCCCGCGGTGCAAGCGCCCGGGTCTTTCGCCATTGCTTCGGGTGAATACAACGCGGCGCCCACCCCCAGAATCACAAAGGCAAAGCTCATCCGCCGAGTTAGAACTTCCCGCCAGCCCTGTAATCTCATTTCTGCTGCCGCATCCCCGCCACGCGCGCCTCCACCTGTTCAAATTGCGCCCGCGCCACTTTTGATCCCATGATGGCCTTCTCAATCGTCATAAACATCTCGGGGTTCTTCATCTTCTCGCGAAGCTCCGGCAAGAACGGCCGCACCTTCGCAAAAATGAAGTACATTTCACCGCAAAATGACACTTGAAAGAACAGCTTTTCACTCAGCACGCCATTCAAGACGAAGGACACGGCAATTCCCCAGTAGCCGCCGACTTGCCTCAGCCAGTTGTTCTCTTCCGTCCCCATGGCCGTCGCCACTTTCACGAAGTCGTCCGCGCACTTGGGCCAGAACGTGGCCACCCACCAATGCCGTGCCTTGCGCATTTCCGCCTCGCGCCGCAAGTCGTAGAGTTGGAGTATCAGTCTCGCATCATCAATCGTCGGTTTTTTCGGCATTTTTCCCCCGCAGGAATACTTGCTTTGTGATTCTACCTTCTACGCGCGCACTTTCGTCTCCGCTTTTTTGGCCAACCAAACCCGCTTCCTCGCGCCTCTCGAACTGTCCGGCAACGCGACACCTTCATCCCGTCAGCGAACGCCTGCAACCGGGCCAAGCCTCTACTCCCCACCGGAAGTCTTTTTGAATCTATAGCTTCCGTACTTCCCGACCTCGGCATGAAGATTGCCCTATTCTTCTGCGGAAAATTGCGTCACGGCACCAAAAAAAACGCGCATCCAGGAGGCTTCCGTGAAAAAAATCGATCGCATGCGGGAACGGGTCAGCTTCCTCCCCACTTCCGCTTATCTTTCGAAGATGCATGACGCTGGCTGGACCCTGGTCGCCCTCGAATGGGAGCGCGAAGTGGAAACCTCCTCCGCCCCCGAGCCGGAACAGCTCCCCGCCGCCTCCGAGGAGATTCCCTTTGGCCTGCGCATCGGCTCCGATTGCCGTCACTTGGAAGACGACCCACTCGAGATGCAGACGCTCCGCTTCCTCGCCGAAATGATCGTCCAAGACCTTTCCTTCACCAGCATGGCCGACGCTCTCAACGTCCGCGAATACCGCACCCGCGACGGCCGCCCATGGAACGCTGCCGCTGTCTTCAAGCTCACTCCTCGCCTCATCGACGTCGCCCCGCGCATCCTGTCCGGCGCCGAGTGGGAATCGCGCAAGAAACAGTTATCCCGCGTCACCTGGAACTCTTAACGCCCGCGGCCCTTCCGAACGGCCGCAAATTCCCTGTGATATTGTGGCGAAACATGTCGACACAGATTCCGGCTCCCTCCAGGCACGAAAATTTCGTTGAAGGAAGCATTGGCCTGCGCGACCTGTTCTCTCGAATACGTCGCATTCGTGTTCCCGCGCCCTGGTACGCCGCGTTACTCATTCCTCCGGTTCTGGTCCTGACCGTCCTCTTCTCGATGAAAACATTCGTCTCTCCAGTTTTTGCCCCCAACCGTTTTTTCATCGGTGTCGGATTCGGTTTTGTCGCGGGTTTCTTCGAGGAAATTGGTTGGATGGGCTACGCATTCCCCAAAATGCGTCGCGCGGACAACGCCGTGGCTCCCGCCATTGCGCTCGGCCTGCTATGGGGAGCCTGGCACATTCCCGTCATCGATTACCTGGGAACCTCCACGCCCCACGGGGCTTACTGGTACCCGTTTTTTCTCGCGTTCACCGCCGCCATGACCGCCATGCGCGTCTTGATTGCCTGGATTTACTCCAACACGAACAGCGTCTTGGTCGCCCAACTTCTCCACGCCAGTTCCACGGGCTCTCTCGTCGTCTTCAGCCCGGGTCGCTTAACCGCCGCGCAAGAATCGCTCTGGTACGCCGTCTACGCCGCCGCGTTGTGGCTCGTCGTCGCCATCGTCCTCGCTACTTTTGGCAAGCGGTTGACGCTGCCAAACGACGAACGCGCCTCACGCGGGTAGTGCGCTCTTCCGCGCCAACGATGGGCTGAACTTCTCTTCCCAGCGAATTCGCCCTGTCATTTGCATCACTACGAACAGCGTGAGGATCGAGCCAATCGTCACTGTCAATCCCGTGAACCCTTCAAAGAAGAACGCGTACGAAAACAACACCAGATAGATCAGCTGCGTCAGTCCTGCCTCCACCACCGCGAATCGCAAGTCCACCACCAGGCGCAAGTAACTGACCACCAGGACCACCGAAACGATCGACGAAATCAGAAACGCCGCATGGATCGAAATATGATCCGCCAGGTACGCCAGCAGCAGATGGAACGCAAAGAACGCGCACGCCATGAAGAAATAGTTCATCGGATGCAGATCGTTGCCCCGCAGCGTGGACAGGATGAACACCAGGAAGAAAAAGAAGAACAGCGACACGGGAGCGAAATAGCTGATTCGTCCCGCTAGAGGCCCGGGCTGTAGCTTCTGCGGCATTTTCAGCGCGATGTCGAATCCGGACACCAGATTCTGGTAATTCCACTCCAGCTCCCAGCCGTTCGCCGTCTGCCGTTTTTCCGTCGGCGAAAGGGAATTGTCCGGAAAATCGAAGCCGGAAAAATCCGTTTTCACCAGCAGGTGGAAGTCGCGCGCCTGTGAAATATCCTTGCCGCCTCCATCTGCATTGTCGCGCGCGATCGAACCCTCCGCATTCGCACGTGAAAACGAATATCGCCAGCTATCCAGCCCCTGCGAGCGATACGCCGCATGCAGTACGGACTTCGCGCCCGCCGCCAGGCGGGTCCGCGCCACGGCCTGCGATCCGCTGAACGTCACCGCCAGCGGCTTGTCGTCCAGAAGCAGTTGCACGTTGTCGTACACCGCCTGCTGCGCGGGGAACGGCAGTTGCATCACAAACTCTTCTTCCCGCGGAGTGGGATTCTGGAACGTGTACGCTCCGTCGAAATCTACTGTGTAGGTGCTGAACCACAGCAGCCCTTTTTGCCGGTAATCGATGTGCAAGCCCGCCGCCACCCGGCTCGTGTCAATCTTGATTGGTTCCGAGCGAAGATAGCTCTCTTTGCGCGTGGTTTTCTTTCCCTTCTCTTCCACCTCGACTGTCTTTTCTTCTTTCCATTCCCGCGCAATCGCCGGTGGCGCCTGGGCTTGCGGCGCTCCCCACGTCGAAGCCACGCGCCCGGATAGCCCGGACTCCGCGTTATACGTCCTGTAGAAAATAGTGGATCCCAGAATGGCCCACGCAACTGCCGTACATCCAAAGATAAACGCAATCGCCGCAATCCGCTTGAACATGGTGGTTTGTGCCCCGACTCTCTCTGCCGCTACCCCACCCTACCTCGTCGAGTTGGCATTGTCAAGTACTTTTCATTACAAAGCAGAGACGCGTGCCTGGATCTGCCTTGTCTATGTAGGGGCGGACTTCAGTCCGCCCTCTCTTTCCGTACTGTAGCGCCGTCCCTTTCCTACTAGGGGCATTCGGCGAAGTTCCAAAACACGCCGTTGCGAGGCGTAGAGGAACTCATTCTAAACTATCCAGGAAGGACAGATCGTGCCTTGAAACGTATTTGACGTAACAGCTTTCGCACACCCAGTGATCCCCAGGATCCAGAATGCTCAACGCCAGTCGTTCATTCTCCGATCCCCCCTCGCTTCTTGCGAAATCTGCGCACTTCTGCATCCAGCAGAATCACACCTTCCGCACTCTTTCATTTTCCGAAGCCCGTAAACCCTTTGTCTGTTGCGAAAACTACCGGGTGTATACCAACAATTCCCAACTTGGGACTCATGCTCCCGCTCATCATGATCTTCTCGTCTTTTCTTTTCATACACTTGCGTGGAACCCATTTTGCAACCCATTTGTTTTCACATTCATGCATCGAATGGGGGGTGTACGTGCCCCCCCTTGCGCATCGTTTCTCTGCGTACCTCTGCGTCTCTGCGTTATTCTTTTCCCCTCTTCAGCTTCTGCTATCCTCTTCGCAGTGGGCAGCCTTCAATCCGCCCCTCATCCCGAAATCCAAGGAGCCCCATGCAGTCGCTGCGCCTGAACCCCATCCTGAACACGGACTCCTACAAGCTCACCCACTGGTGGCAGTATCCTCCGGACACGCGCCACATCTATTCCTATCTCGAATCGCGCGGCGGCATGTTTGAAGAGACCATGCTCGCCATGCTGCAGTACATCATCAAATCCAATTTCGCCGGCCAGGTCTTCACCCTCGACGACGTCGAAGAGGCTCGCCGCGTCGCTCACGCGCACTTCTCCGGCCATCCGAAAACTTTCAACTACGAGGGCTTCAAATCTCTCTACGCCAAACACGGCGGTCGCCTCCCGCTGCGGATCCGCGCCGTCAAGGAAGGCACCGTCGTCAAGACGCACAACGCCCTCATCACTATCGAAAACACCGATCCGGAATTCTATTGGCTGACCAATTGGGCGGAAACACTTCTCGTCCAGGTCTGGTACCCCATCACCGTCGCTACTCTTTCGCGCGCCATCAAGCAAATCATCGGCAAAGCCCTCGTCCGCACCGGCGATCCTTCGCTTCTTCCCTTTAAGCTGCACGACTTCGGATTCCGCGGCGTCTCTTCCAAGGAATCCGCCGCCGTCGGAGGCGCCGCGCATCTGTTGAATTTTCTCGGCACGGACACGCTTGCCGCCATTCAGCTTCTCAACCAATTCTATTCCGCCGATCTCACCGCGCGGAATCCTCTTGACTGCGCCGCCTACAGCATCCCCGCGTCCGAGCACTCCACCATCACCGCGTGGGGCGAAGCGCACGAACTCGACGCTTACGCCAACATCCTCGCAAACTGCCCCGAAGGAATCGTCGCCTGCGTCAGCGATTCCTATGACGTCTACAACGCTGTCCGCAATCTCTGGGGTGGCGCGCTGCGCGAAAGAGTTCTCCAGCGCAAAGGTGTGCTGGTGATTCGCCCGGACTCCGGCGACGCTGTCAGCGTCCTCGAGGAACTCTTCAGAATTGTCAGCGAGAAATTCGGCTACGAAGTAAACCGCAAGGGCTGGAAGACCACTGTTCCGTGCGTGCGTTTCATCCAAGGCGATGGCGTCAATTTTTACACCATTCAAAACATCACCGCGCAGCTCACGCGCAAAGGCTGGTCGCAGGACATTTGGAACTACGGCATGGGCGGCGCATTGCTGCAGCAAATCAACCGCGACACGCTGAAATTCGCGTTGAAATGTTCCGCCATCGACCGCAACGGCCAGTGGCACAACGTTTACAAAAACCCGAAAACCGATCCGTCCAAAGCCAGCAAGGGCGGCCGCTTCAACCTCACCCAAAACGGCAAGGAGTTCGCCACCGTCGAAGTCATCGAGGGCGCTCCCGTCCCTTCCAACAATGCTCTCGAAACAATTCTCGAAGACGGCAAGCTGTTGCGCGACCAGACTCTTGCGGAAGTTCGCGCCATCGCCTCTTCCTATGACACCTATCTCAATTCAGCTTGACAAAGAAAAACGCCCCAACAACCGCCGTTGACAACTTATCTATGTAAGTCTATTCTCGCGCCTCTTCCTGAAGAATCCAGGAAGAACGCAAGGCGGTATAGCATGCGAGCTTATCTTTTTCTGTGTTCGCTCTTGTGCTTCGTATTCCCTGCTAACGCGCAGGAAACTCTGCCCTCAGTCCCGGCCCAAGAAAATACACGCGCACCTTCTCCACAGGACGTGCAGGCGCCGTCGCGCATCCGAATAGGGGGAAACGTGCAAGCAGCCAAAATCATTAAAAGGGTCCAGCCTGTCTACCCCCCGCTCGCAAGACAGACTCGCATCCAAGGTACAGTCAGGCTCCACGTCATTATCGCAAAGGACGGCCCGATCAAACAGCTTGAGATCATGTCCGGCCATCCTCTTCTACAGCAAGCCGCGCTCGATGCTGTCAGGCAATGGCGCTATCAACCGACCCTATTGAATGGGGACCCCGTTGAAGTGGACACCACTATTGACGTCATTTTCGCTCTCAACGAAGGCCCGGGAACTTCTACGGAGTCTGCTTCTCCCTCAGCGCCGCAGCTCCCCATTGATCCGCAATTGAAGGCGGAAATATTGCGCCTCTTCGACGTAATGCACCTGAAAGAGCAGACCGCTAAAACCTCGGATGCGATGGTCGACTCATTGCGCCCTATGATGCAAGCAGTTCTTCCGGTCACTCCGAATCGTGAAAAGATTGCAGACGCCTACGTCAAAGATCTGATGGCACTGCTGGATACGCAGGAATTCACGGACGGTACTCTCGCCGCGTACGCGAAATATTTCTCCGAGGACGACATCAAGGGACTGATCCAGTTTTACCAGACGCCTGCCGGACAACATTTCGCTGAGGCTATGGCCCCACTCTTTAACGATTTAAATCAGGTCGGGCAGCAGATGGCCATGGAACATCTCCCGGAAATCTTCAGGCAATTATGCAAAGACTATCCGGAATTGCAGGGCAAGGCCAGGTTTTGCCCCACTTCCGAAGGAGACAAGAAAAGTCTCCTGTTGATTCCTAATCTCCCTTTGATGGAAGGCCGGCGCT
>Ga0137382_10000022_pt1 | contig 60720 bp, 51 predicted proteins | sample SagtaG_15_FD_104816 | JGI IMG/M metagenome (GOLD analysis project Ga0137382, IMG submission 104816) | Vadose zone soil microbial communities from Sagehorn Ranch, Mendocino, California, USA - Sage2_R_20_16 metaG | ecosystem: Environmental > Terrestrial > Soil > Vadose zone | place: USA... | reverse complement strand
GCTCTGGCTCCGCAAATCGTGAAACAAACGATTGACCTTTACCTGAAGCCGCTATTGATCGGACAAAATCCATGGGACGTGGAATTCCTGTGGCAGCACATGTATCGCAAGACGTTGGCCTTCGGTCGCAAAGGCATTGCGATGGTAGCTATCAGTGCGCTGGATATTGCCCTGTGGGATCTGCTCGGCAAATCGGCCAGGCAACCGGTGTTTCGGCTGCTGGGTGGAAGGACGAAACCAAGAATTCCAGTCTATGCGAGTCGCCTCTATGCCAGCGAGTCCAACGAGTTGGCGAAAGAAGCGAAGCGTTACAAGGATGAGGGCTTCCGGGCAATGAAGCTGCGTTTTGGCTGGGGACCGGTTGATGGCGCCGAGGGTATGCAGCGCAATGTAAATCTGGTTCGCACTGTCAGAGAAGCCGTTGGAGATGGTATCGATGTGATGGCTGACGCCTACATGGGATGGACGCTCGACTATGCGAAGAGAATGCTTCCACTACTGGAGCCATTTCATCTGCGCTGGCTGGAAGAACCAGTCATTCCTGACGACATTCAGGGCTACGCCGAGTTGAAATCCTATGGCGAGATCCCGATTGCAGGAGGGGAGCACGAATTCACCTTGTCTGGTTTTCGGGATTTGCTGCAGGCGCGCGCGGTGGACTATATCCAATTCGACACGAACCGGGTCGGAGGCATCACGCAAGCGCGCAAGATCGCCGCGCTCGCCGAGGCGCACGCGATTCCCGTCATTCCGCACGCTGGGCAGATGCACAACTATCACGTGGTGATGGCGAGCTTCAATTCTCCGATGGCCGAATATTTCCCAATAGTGGATGTGGAAGTCGGGAACGAATTGTTCTGGTATCTGTTTGCTGGCGAACCGAAGGCGAAGGATGGCTATATCGACTTGGCGGACGATGTGCCCGGCTTCGGCCTCACCATTGACGAAGCGAAGTTGCGAGACTTCGAGATTCTTGAATAAGGAGTGAATCAGATCTGATGACTCGGCTCGTGCAATTGAAAAAAGGCCCCGTGCGCCGGGTTGCACTGGTAGAAGAACCTCATCTGCGAGTGCTTGATGGCTGCGCTTCGGTTTACGAACTTGCGAAATCGGCGATCCTTGGTGGATCCAAGCTCGGTGATCTCGTAAAGAAGAGGCTTACATCCGAACGACTGGAATACGATCTCGTGTACAGCGGCAAATCCGAGTGGCAGATGCTGCCGCCAATCGATCATCCTGAAGAGCCCACTAGGTGCATGATCTCGGGAACCGGGCTTACTCATTTCGGCAGTGCACTGGACCGGCAGTCGATGCACGCTGTAGCCACGGACGAGATGACTGACAGCATGAAGATGTTTCAGTGGGGTAAAGATGGAGGTCGACCAGATCCGGGGCAGGTCGGAGTTCCTCCGGAGTGGTTCTACAAGGGGACCGGGACAACGCTGCGAGCACACGGGCAAGCCCTCGAAATTCCCTGGTACGCAGAAGACGGCGGTGAGGAGGCGGAGATTGCAGGCCTCTATGTGGTCGGCCCGAATGGAACCCCACATCGTGTGGGAATGGCCGGAGGAAACGAGTTTTCAGACCACCGCTTTGAAAAAACGAATTACCTCAATCTGGCGGGATCAAAACTTCGGACTTGTGCCCTTGGACCGGAACTGGTTCTGGATCCTCAATTTTCCTCGGTGTCGGTCCAAGTGGAAATCGAACGTGAGGGGCGTATTCTCTGGTCGGGAACCTTCCGCACGGGCGAGTCGGAAATGTGCCACAGCTTGCGGAATCTCGAGCATCATCACTTCAAGTTCGAAGGTCACCGCCGGCCGGGTGATGTGCACGTGCATTTCTTCGGAACCGACTGCCTGAGCTTTGGAGCTGGAATTCGACTGGAAAACGGAGATATGATCCGGGTTTCATTTGAAGGATTCGGGCGGCCGCTCCGCAATGTGGTTCATGTGTCCAAATCGGAGGCCGTGCCGATCGAAGTGAATTCGTTGGGGTGACAAGAGCGAATGTCAAAACCACGCGTCGCTATCTTAGGCTTGGGAATCATGGGTGGAGGGATGGCGAATCGTCTGCTCTCCACGGGATTTCCGGTATCGGTTTACAACCGGAGCCGTGAAAAAGCAACCAAACTCGCCGGTGCCGGCGCTTTCGTGGCGAGCACTTCACGCGAGGCGGCTGCGCGATCCGAGATTGTGATTGCTATGGTCGCCGACGATGCGGCGTCCCGCAATATCTGGCTGGGGAATGATGGAGCACTCGCCGGAGCGGTCCCCGCATCGCTGTTGCTGGAATCGAGCACGTTGTCGGTCGGCTGGGTGAAAGAGCTCAATCGTGCGGCCGCCGAGAAGCATTGCGAGTTTCTAGATGCGCCCGTGACCGGAACCAAGCCTCACGCCGCAAACGGCGAGTTGTTCTTCATGGTCGGTGGGTCGTCGGCAGGATTTTCACGCGCTCGCGAAGTTCTATCGGCATTGGGAAGGGAAGTCTTGCATCTTGGCCCCACCGGAAGCGGCGCACTGATCAAGTTGATCAACAACTTCGTTTGCGGGGTAGAAGCTGCAGCTTTTGCGGAAGCCATGAATTTGGTGAATGCTGGTGGTCTGGATCGCGAAAAATGCATCGCCATCCTGGGAAATAGTGCGCTGGCCAGCCCATTGATCAAGAGAATGCTGACCAGCATGGAATCAAACGACTTCACTCCAAACTTTCCGCTCAAGCTCATGACGAAAGATATCGGTTACGCAATCAAGGAAGCGGAAACCCGCGGCGTTCCGCTCGAGACAGCGGTGCCCGCACTGGAAGTCTTCAGGCGCGCAATAGAGAAGGGTTTAGGCGAGCAAGATTTCTCAGCCGTCATAAAAGCACCTTCCAAGAAATGACTTCATCCATGTCTGAAGGGACGAGCGCTTGCGCCATGGCAACGAAGCATCTGCGATTGCACGAGAGGTCGCTCAAACTCCTCTGCCACTTCCTAATTACGACAGCCTCAGCGCAGCGAGGATAGCTAACCGCATCGCCCTTCTGAAAACGATAAAATGGCTTCATAGCAGGAAAGCTAGCGGCCTCAACGCCGAAATATCCGGCGGTCCCTCCGTTTTCCCCTTTGTTGGGGTCGAAAAATGCCTGCATAAGGATGGGCGTTCTGAGGCCAAAAATCGCAGTGATTCCGCCGGAGCGGCGACCCACCTGCCGAAGCCTATCGAATCGTCAAGGTTACATGGGTGGAATGCACAAGACTTCCGCTCTTTCCTCGAATCGTGAGCTTGTAGATCCCAGTCGGTGCCGACTGCCCGATTTGCAGGGTCAGGACAGAGGTGCCGGCACCCGCAATCGACGAGGGACTAAAGGCCCACGACGTGTGCGTTGGCAAGCCGATCACACTCAGATTTACAGTTCCTGTGAAGCCCTGCAATGCGGTGACCGTGACCGTAAGTTTTTGACTTGCACCGCGGTTAATGGTCGCGCTCGATGGGGCCACAGAGATAGAAAAGTTGCCCATCGCGGCGGAAAGAGCACGCACCAAGTCTAACCGGCCGTGACCCATGTTGGGGCCGACATAGACCGCATGAGCCACATCAGTGGCGGCATGTGATTCGTTGGTACCGGGTTTCAGGTTCAATAAAAGTGCAGCCCCTCCGGAAACGAAGGGCGTGCTGAATGAGGTTCCCCAGCCAGCGGCGTAAGTGCTGAACGGGTACGTCGTGACAATCCCTTCTCCAGGTGCGGCGACCCAGACGACTTGGTTGCCATAGTTGGAGAAGGAAGAACGCGTGTCCAGATCGCTGGTGGAGGCGACACCCATGACATCGGTTCGGATCGCGGCAGGATAGACAACCTCCTCCCTGCCGTCATTCCCTGCAGATGCTGCACAAATGATGCCGGATTTGTTGGCCTGATTCAGCGCGGACGACAACTCTGTGGAACTCGTCACGAGATCGAAACTCATGTTGATAACATTTGCGCCGTTCTGATTTGCGTAATAGATCGCGCGCAAGATGTCAGAGAGGTTCCCCGTTCCGGCGGAACTAAAGGCTTTGAGTGGCAACAAGTGTGCTTTTGGAGCCACCAAGTGGATGACACCCATCACCATCGTGCCGTGGCCAAATGCGGCATACTTTGGATTGGTGTCGAGGATAGTTGCGGCCCATCCTTCCAGGATGGCCGCGCTTTCTTGATTGACGTTGGCAGGCGGACAGTTCGCGGGCGCGCAAGGGGGCGGTAGATTGGGAAAGTCGGTTGGAGACAAGTCGTTGAGCTCAGAGGCACCAGACCGATTGCGGGTAAAGTCGTAGCCTTGGAGCAGCACACCCGCGAACGCTGGATGATTGGGATCAACGCCGGTATCGATGTCGGCGACGATTCCGCTGCCGGCAACGCTAAACTGATGTTGAGCGGTCGCCACGCGAACTATTTGTGCGGCCGGTTGAGTCACGTAGCCATTCCAAACTTTTGAATTGTAGTACGTGACAAGAGTCGACTCAGAAAGGGCGGCTGGTGGCGTGGTCACGCTGTTCAGTCCGCCAAGGAGACTGACGAGCTGGTCTACTTCCGCATCTACGATACCCGGAAGCGAGCGCAAGATATTGAGGATGATGCTCGCGTTCAGCGGTGAGTTGACGAGGAAGAGTTGGTTCAGGGGATCTCCCAGGCTGCCGACTACAGAACAGATCGGGAGTGGCAGAGGATTGCAGAGCTGCTGAAGCCCCTGGAGACCGAGGGTCGTCCGAACGATGATTCGGCTGTCGGCCTTGGCTGGTGCAGTCCAGAACATTACGAATAGCACCGCAACAAGCCACGTTCGGTTCCTTAGCACGTCTTTGCATCTTGTGCAGTAATTTCGCATCTTTATTTGCTCCTGGCGCGCCCACATTAGGTTCTCGCCGAGGAATGCCTTTGGAGTCCGCGAGTTAATTGCGGGAGAGGTTACTTCCAGCTCCTCGGGATTTCCCTTTGTGATTCAGAAAAGCCAGTCCCTCCTCCAAGTCCAGGGCTGTCGCCACGCCTTCGAGATTCAACCCCAACTGGACCATGGCGAAAGCTACCTCTGGTTGGATACCGACGATCACGGTCTCGGCTCCGCGCAACCGGATCATGTACGCAAGATCTCGGAGCGTGCGGGATGCGAAGGAATCCATCACATCCAAGGCGGTCACATCTACGATGACTGCGTGAGAACGAAACTCCCCGACTCGTTCGACCAACGCATCCCGCAGATGGGTCAAATCCGCATCCGTCAGGGCGGCTTGGACCGTGGCGATCAGGTAATGCTGCTGTTTGAGAATAGGAACTTCCATTGCTAGCTTTTCCTATGCCTGCGGAGCCTCTTCCACAATTGAAATCACCTTGTAGCCCAAAAGCCGCTCTGCTTCCTCGATGCCACCTTGCAGGTCGCCTACAGTGTGCATCTTCCCCAAATCCACGCCGATTGTAACCAGGGTCTGCGCAATTTCCGGCGACAGACCCGTGACGATCACCATTGCCCCGAGAAGCCTCGAGGCTTCCACGGTCTGGACGAGATGGCTGGCAACGACGGAGTTCATGGCGGCGACGCCGGTAATGTCAATCACCACAACCTTGGCACGATTGGTCCGGATCGCCCGCAGAAGTTGCTCCGTCAATTGGCGAGCGCGATGGGGATCAATCGCTCCAATGATAGGAAGAATGAGCAAGCGTTCGCGCACCTGCAAAACAGGAGTTGAGAGTTCACGAATAGCCTCCTGCTGCTCGCGAATGATGCGTTCACGTTCCTGCACAAAGCCCACCGCCACGGTGTTTGCGATGCGGTTGGCGGCGGGTTCATAAGCGTCCAGAATGCTGTTCAGCTTATCGAAGTCATCCTGATATTTGGCAAACAACGAGCGTGCGAGGACATCACGCAGCAGCAAGACGATCCCGACAACTTCGTCTGTTTCTACGCCTCGTGGAATCACGCGCTCCGATAGATTGCGGGCGTAAGCTTGCAAAGCCTCAAAGGTCCCAGTCTCCACCGCTTCGACGTAATTGTCATAGACGGAGGTGGCCTCGGCGAAAATCTCTTCCTCGCTCATTGCCGTAAGCAATTGCGCCTCCTGGATGCGGCGGGCCCATTCCTGACGAAGTTGGGTGCGATTTTGGCGGAGGTGAGCGACCAATTCACGCAACAACGCCGCGGTAAACTCAGTGTCTTGCTGACTCTTGAAACGGGGAGAAACGTTGCTCTTCACAACGACTACCATGACAACCACCTCCTGGCTAAATCGGGCAATCGAGTCAAATCGCAGCCGCCGGACGTCAGCAATCAAAGAAAGCGTGACATGCCACTCCACGCACACCCCGTGCAGTCAGGGGAGTTGAGCCTGTGCGAGAAACTACAGTAGTTATCGACCCAGATCAATTGGGAAGGTCCTTGTAGGTGCAAAGGAAAAACTACCGAGTTGTGCGTAGGGAAGAGACCCTAACCACGGAAGGCACCCATACGGTAAAAACTGTATTGTGCCGACAAAGGGCAAATGGCATCAATGCTGGACGAGCATCGTTTGTTAAGCAAGTGCTTCGCAGTTTCACTAAGAGTAATATCCTCGCCTCTTTTTTTCTTAGGTCATGTTCCGGTGCGAATATTGATTGCAGATGATGTCTCTACGGCACGTGTATCGTTGCGAAAGGTTCTGGAGAGTCACTCAGGATGGCAAGTATGTGGCGAGGCAGTCAATGGATGGGAGGCTATCGAGCAGACTGAACGTCTCGCGCCTGATCTTGTGATATTGGATTTACGCATGCCGCTTATGAATGGCTTCCAGGCAGCGCGCGAGATTTCTAGAGTCAACCCGCACCCTCCGATGCTCCTGATTACTTTTCAGGCATTGTCGCGGAGTCATCTTGAAGCGGCTCGCAGCGCTGGCTTCAGCGGAGCCGTTAACAAAGGCTGCGGTCGTGAGATTTTGGCGGCCGCGGAAGCGGTCCTCAACAACCAGGCGTTCTTTCACTTGCAACGATCCGTTCGCATTGCATGAGAATTGGGGCATGTGCTCGTTTCTGATGTCCGCGACATGGCGCGCATTCTCGAAGTTCGGAATCTTTCTGTTGGATACCTCTCGCAGACGGACGAGATGTGCCCCGCTATCGTGAATGTTGGTTTCGACATTGGGCCGGGGGAAATTCTGGGCGTGCTCGGAGAGTCGGGATCGGGGAAGAGCACTCTCGCCGCATCGATTCTCCGTCTGCTCCCGGCCAATGGAAGAGTTCAACAGGGGATTATTCGATTCGAGGGGCGCGATGTGGTGCAGTTGGACCGTCGAGAGCTTGAGAACATTCGTGGTAGGCGCATCGCCATGATCGATCAGGAGCCCTCAATTGTGCTTCACCCGACCATGCAGATCCGCGATCAGGTAGGCGAGATTCTGCGCCGGCACGAACGTTTGCCAAGACGATTCCGGCGCGAAAGGACGGGGCAGATCCTTGCGGAGCTATTTCCCACAGAAAGCGACAGGATCGCAGACTCGTATCCCCATGAATTGAGCGGCGGACAGCGGCAACGCGTGCTGATCGCACAAGCGATTGCTTGCCGGCCATCCCTGATCGTTGCCGATGAACCCACGGCATCTCTCGACGCCACGACGGAGCGTGAGATTCTTGCCGTCCTTTTGAGCCTGAGGCAGAAGTTCGGGCTAGCGATCATTCTGATCACCCACAGCCCCTTGTTGCTTGCAGGCGTGGCAGATCGAGTGCTCGTTCTTTATGCGGGGCGGGTCGTAGAAATCGGTCCAACGACCCCCGTGCTCGCGTCGCCTCTGCATCCATACACGGGCGCTCTGCTGCAGTGTTTACCGCAGCCCCTTGGACGTACCGACCGAGGCAAGCGAAAGACTAAGCTGCCCGTGATCACAGGGGACTCACCCGGCCTTATCTCTCTATCTCATGGATGCCGATTCGAGCCACGGTGCCCGGATCGATTTGAGACTTGCAGACAGCGCGAACCACCGGCCGTGTCCGTTGGCAACGGACGGACAGTTTCTTGTTTTTGCTTTGGCGGCTGATACATGGACGGGCGCACGCCTACGCAGCCACTTATAAAGGTGGAAAATCTCGTGAGGTGTTACCGGAGCGCAGGAGGCCTGGGCTCGGGAGCCTTGGTGTCGGCGCTCAACGGCGCCTCTTTGTCGATCGATTCGGGCACCACGCTCGCGCTGGTCGGCGATTCGGGCTCTGGCAAGAGCACCCTGGCTCTGTGTCTGGCATGTCTCGAGCGTCCCACATCGGGAAGAATCTGGTTTGAAGGACGCAATGTTGCAGCGCTCGACGAGAAGGAACTGCGTACGGTGCGTCCGCAAATCCAACTTATTTTTCAAGACCCCGCGCGCTCCATCAATCCACGGTTTACGGCCCTGGAGATTTTGACGGAACCACTAATAGTGCAGCGGAAATGGGGACAACATGAGGTCCGCGAGCGGGCCGTCCAGTCTTTGGAACGGGTGGGCCTCCATCGAGAGATGTCCACCCGGCGAGCTCGCGAGTTCAGCGGTGGGCAGAGACAAAGGTTGGCAATCGCTCGGGCATTGATGCTTGAACCGAGACTCTTGATTCTCGATGAGGCCTTGTCTGCATTGGACTGTTCCGTGCAGGCGCAGATCGCCAATTTGTTGTTGGATCTCCAATCCTCGCTCGGTTTGACGTACCTATTCATTACACATGATCCAGTAATGGCTGCGCACCTGAGCGATGAAGTGGCGCTGATGGACCGCGGCCGGATTGTGACACAAGACGTTCCCGAGAAAGTTTTGTGTGGGGTCCGACCAGGAAACCAAACGGAGCTTCCTCAGGCCGGTAATGAGATCAAGGACCGACCCTCGCGTAGCTTCACGTTTGCAATGCACTTTTTGTTTCGCCGGCTGGCACACGCCGTTGTTCTCCTGTGCGGAGTATCGATCCTGTCCTTTCTTTTCACATCGCTCGCACCCGGCAGTTATTTCGACGAGATGCGTTTGAATCCCCAGGTCAGTCTCGAAACGGTCGCAGCCATGCGCGCGCAATATCAAATCGATCAACCGTTGCCAGTGCGCTATGCGCGTTGGGTAAGATCTGTCCTGCACGGGAACCTTGGCTATTCCTTTTCCTACAACAGCCCCGTCGGGCCGCTCGTGTGGGTTCGGGCCAGAAACACGCTCTTCTTGACGCTAACAGCCACGCTTTTCGCCTGGGCCCTTGCTTTGCCTCTCGGAGTCTGGAGTGCGCAGCACGTTCGACGTCTCCCGGACGTTTTGATCTCCTCCACAACGGCAGGGCTCCTCGTAATTCCCGATCTTGCCCTCGCGCTAGGCTTGCTCTTATTCGCTGTGCGAAGCGGATGGTTTCCGACCGGTGGCTTGGTCTCGATCGGTTTTGAGGGCCTATCGCCGACAAATCGCTTGCACGATCTTGCCCGGCACATGTTCTTGCCGGTTCTCGTACTAGTCTTGTCATTTTTACCGCTTCTCGTGAGGCATGTGCGAGCCGCCATGGTTGGCGTGCTGGGTGCGCCGTTTCTGCGCGCGGCTCGAGGTCACGGCATTTCTCGCCGCCGGCTTCTGTATCGATATGCTCTTCCCGCGGTGGCCAATCCGCTGATCAGCTTGTTTGGGTTTAGCATCGGCGTGCTCCTAAGCGGCTCATTGCTGGTGGAAGTCGTCATGAGCTGGCCCGGCCTCGGTCCGTTGCTCATAGAAGCAATACTTTCCCGTGACCTGTATGTAGTGTTCGGTGGCATTCTTCTTTCAGCACTTTTCCTCGTGGCGGGGAATTGCATCGCGGACCTCTTTCTCTACCGAGCCGATCCGCGGATCCGTAGGGAGGCCGTCGCACCATGACCGGCTATCGCAAACTTGACAAATGGCTCGTCGTGCTCGTCGCACTGCACGTCGTCATTGCCTGCGGTGGCTTTTTTGCGCCCTACGATCCGGTGGAACAGGATCGGGAGCATTCTTACGTACGTCCGATGAGACTCCACCTTGTGGACCGGCAAGGCAATATTCACGTGCGTCCGTTCTTTTACCCGCTCCGCCCAAGCGAAGGCTCGGTCAATCGATATGACGAAGACACGGGCCGACCAATCTCGCTGAAGTTCTTCACGTCTGGCGCCAGCTATAAATTGTTGGGCTTCTTGCCTGTCCGCCTACACCTGTTTCGAGCCGACGGAGCTCGGATTTATTTGTTAGGTAGCGACGGCTATGGCCGCGATCAACTTTCCCGAATTCTCTACGGCGGGCAAGTCTCGCTGCTCGCCGGTTTGCTGGGGGCTGGCATCACACTTTCCATTGGCCTGGGGATTGGTGCGGTAGCGGGCTATTACGGTGGCTGGAGAGATGACGTACTGATGCGCCTTGCTGAGTTGTTCCTCGCGTTGCCATGGCTCTACCTGCTATTTGCGCTGCGCGCGTTTCTCCCTCTCGCAGTCGGCCCGCTTGAAGCTTTTCTTCTGATCGTCGTTGTGATCGCGGCGGTTGGCTGGGCGCGTCCGGCACGACTCGTTAGAGGCGTAGTGTTGTCCGCGAAGGAGCGGGACTTCGTGCGCGCAGCGCGTGGCTTCGGGGCGTCAGATAGCTACCTGTTTCGGCGGCATGTTTTGCCGGAGACTTCAAGCGTGTTGCTGACGCAAGCGGCGATTCTGATCCCGCAATACGTGCTGGCTGAGATGACCTTGTCATTCCTGGGGCTTGGCGTGCCGGAACCCGTGGCGAGCTGGGGAAATCTGTTAGCAAATCTGCAGCAATACAGCGTGCTGATGTCGTATTGGTGGATGTATTTGCCCGCTTTGGCCGTGGCGCCATTTTTTATGGGATACCTCGGCCTTGCCGCTGCCCTAGAGGAGCGGGCGGATTCGCTGAAGATGGGTAGTTGGAGTCGAGAGGTATAGGGTGAGAAATCATAGTGCAAATTCACGTCGGGGTCTAAGGTGGCTACGCCTCGTTCTCGTACTTGCGGGGACCGTCAGCGTAATTGCGGCTGCGCACTCCCAACAAGGGGCTCCAAGAGAAGACTTGCTCGCCCTATCCGGCGAGCCTGGGCGCGCTGGGGGGCGTGTTGTGGTTTCATTGCGCGCCGAACCGAAAACGCTGAACCCAATACTCGCTCTGGACGCGCCTTCGCGGGAAGTCATCAGCGCCATGCAGGCGGACCTCGTTCATATTAACCGCTCGACGCAACTTACGGAGCCGGCCCTTGCAAAGTCCTGGGAGGTCTCTTCTGACGGCCTTGAGTATACGTTGAGGCTGCGGCAGGGGTTGCGTTTCTCTGACGGTGAACCTGTCGACGCCGACGATGTAGTGTTCACTTTTCGCGTTTATCTGGATGAAAGCCTGCACTCTCCCCAACGGGACCTCTTGATCGTTGGCGGCAAACCCATCGCGGTTCATAAAGTAGATCCGTACACGCTGGTATTTCGGCTTGCACAACCCTACAGCGTGGGCGAGAGAATCTTTGATTCATTGGCGATCTTGCCGCGTCACTTGCTGGAAAAACCATACCTGGAGGGGAAACTCGGACAAGTGGGATCGTTGTCTGCGCCGTCCAGCCAGTGGGCAGGGCTCGGCCCGTTTCGCGTGAAGGAATACGTCGCGGGGCAGCGATTAATTCTCGAACGCAATCCCTTCTATTGGAAGAGGGATGCGAATGGGTACCGCCTGCCGTATCTGGACGAACTGGTCTTTCTATTTGTGCCGAGCGCCGATGCCCAGGTGCTGCGCTTTGAGTCTGGCGAGACGGACATGATTAGCCGGCTCAGTGCTGATAATTTCTCGGTACTGTCTCGCCAGCAACAGTCTTACACGATGCTCGATGCCGGGCCCGGCCTCGAATACAACTTTCTATTCTTCAATTTGAACGACCTGGGCGAGAAGAGCGGACCTGAAATGGCAACGAAACAGAAATGGTTCCGCGAAGTAAAGTTTCGACAGGCCGTATCGGCCGCGGTTGACCGCGAGGCGATCGTAAGTCTGGTGTACCAAAAGCGCGGCAGAGCGCTTTGGGGGCCGGTGACTCCCGGAAATCTCCGCTGGGCAGACACAACAATTGCACATCCCGAGCGTTCGCTCGAACACGCGCGGCAACTCCTGCGCGAACTCGGTTTCAGATGGGCCAACCAGGCAATCGGAGAGCCGGTGCTGGTTGACCCCGATGGAAAGACGGTAGAATTTTCGATCTTGACGAGTTCCTCGAATGCGGACCGCACGAAGATGGCGACGTTGATTCAGGATGACTTGAAACAGCTTGGCATGCGAGTCCAAGTCGTGCCCCTCGAATTCAGGTCGTTGATTGATCGGATCACTCAGACGAAACAGTACGACGCTTGTGTGCTGGGGCTGGTGAGTTTCGATGCAGATCCGAACAGCGACATCAACGTCTGGCTATCCAGGGGCGCCACCCATCTTTGGAATCCCCAACAAGCACATCCGGCCACGCCATGGGAGGCCGAGATGGACCGCCTACTCGAAACGCAACTAACGGCAACTAGCTTCCAGAAACGCAAGATGCTTTACGACCGGGTGCAGGAGATTCTGGCGGAAAATCAGCCCATGATCTTCCTGGCCAGTCCTGACATTCTGGTGGGAGCAAAGAAAGTCATTGGGAATTTCCATCCCGCGGTGCTGGAGCCCTACGTCCTCTGGAATGTAGAGCAACTCTACCGGAGAACCGGGGAGGAAAACGCACGAAAATGACTCCGCTTGTGGAAGGAATGATGAAAGGCACCGCGGCCATGCAGGACGACCGTCTCGTCCGGGAATGTCTTTCGGGAAGCGAGGAGGCTTGGTCATTGCTGATCGAGAAGTACAAGGCACTCATCTACTCGATCCCGGTAAAGTGTGGGCTGCCCGCCCATGAGGCAGCCGATGTGTTTCAAGTAACGTGCATGGAATTGCTGGTACGCCTCCCGGAATTGCGCGAGCCACAAGCGTTACCGAAATGGCTGATTCAGGTGGCGTATCACCAGTGCTGTGTCTGGAGACGTCGGAGCGAGCGATTGGTAAGCAGCGATTCTCAGGACGATGTGCCGGAACCGGAGGTGCCCGCGATTGCGGAAACCCTGATGCAGCAGGTCCATGAGGAGCAGATGCTGCGCGACGCGATTGCGACATTGACTCCACAATGCCGACGACTGGTTGACCTTCTCTTTTTCGAAACACCCCCGCGTCCATACCGTGAGGTTGCGGGCGAATTGGGCCTCGCTGCCGGCTCGATCGGCTTTATCCGCCAGAAATGCATCGAACGGCTGCGTCGGAAACTCGACGAATTGGGGTTCGACTGATGTCTGTTGCCCGCGCCGATGTATTGCTCACTGAACTCCTGCCGGAATTGACGCAGCTCGAAAATGATGCCGATCGCCAAGAATTCCTGTCGCGCAATCCAATGCTCGTCCGAGCAGAAGTGGTACAGGAGCTAGCCCCGTTAGTCGTTAAGAAGATCCGCTTGGACGTTCGTGAAGCGTTGCGCCTTGCAGAAGGGGCAGTGCTCATCGCGCAAACACTTGGCGAGCAAGAAAGTGTTGCATTGGCCCTGCGCGCGAAAGCGAATGCGCTCTTCGCTTGCCGCGAGAATCGCGCCGCAGTGGGGCTCCACGACGAGGCTTACCAGATCTACTCTTCCCGGGAACGGTGGAAAGATGCTGCAATCACTCTGAATAGCTCCATTCAACCGTTGATTCTCTTGGGGGAATACGAGCGAGCGTTCGCGGCCTCGACGCGAGCACGAGAAATTTTCAGCCGCCTGGGTGAGGGCAAGCGGCTTGCGAATCTCGAAAACAACGTCGGTAATATCTTTCATCGGCAGGATCAACTCGACGAGGCTTTGGCACATTATGAACGCGCCCACAAGACATTGGCTGAGTATGGAGAGTGGGAAGATTCGGCGGTAGCGTTGCACAACATGGCGATGTGCCTGATCGGGTTAAACGATTTTTCCCGGTCTCTGGACTGTTATCAAAAAGCTCGCGAATTGTGTGTGAAGTACAACATGCCGCGACTTCGTGACCAGGCGGACTACAACATTGCTTATCTGTATTACTTCCGCGGTGAATACAGTCGTGCGATCGAAATGCTCCTTGCGACCAAACGGGCCTGTGAGGAGTCCGGCGACGAATACCGTCTAGCCCTGTGTGATCTGGACCTGTCGGAGATTTATCTGGAACTGAACCTCAGTGAGGAGGCGAGGGAGATTGCCCGCGAGGGCTTCCTCCGTTTCGAAAAGCTCGGGATCGCGTATGACGCCGCAAGAGCTTTGGCGAACGAGGCAATCGCATGTGGCCAGCAAGGAAGAGCGTCAGATGCAATCGAACGGTTCGAGAAAGCCAGAGGGATCTTTGCCTGCGAACAAAACGCTGTATGGTCTTCACTGCTCGATTTGTATCAAGGAGTCTTGCTGTTTCACCAAGGGCAGTACACCGAAGCGCAGCGACTCGGCGCAGCTGCGGCCCAATTCTTTGACCAGTCTGTCCTTCCCGGCAAGGCCGTGCTCGCGCGTCTTCTGCTGACTCGCATCGCACTGCAAATCGGGGATCTTGACCAGGCGGAACGCGAAGCAAAGGCGGCTAGCGAGAAAATGTCGGTCGTACAGACGCCGGAACTCATCTACCAGACCCACTTCTTCCTCGGAGAGATTGCTTCAGGTCGGGGCGATCGGACGGCCGCCCGTGCAGAGTACCAAGAGGCGCGCAAAGCTCTTGAGACGCTGCGTACCCACTTGCATCGCGAGGAACTTAAGATCTCGTTCGTAAAGAACCGGCTGCAGGTCTACGAAGCACTCGTTGACTTACACGTCGACAGCAAAGGCGCGGAAATTTCAGCAAACGAGGCCCTGGCGTGCATGGAAGCTGCGAAATCTCGCAGCATGACCGGAATGATCTTCCATAGCGGCCGCAGTCTGCCCTGCGGCGACGTGGGACAGACTAAGGAACTGCTAAAGATCCGCGACTTACGCGAAGAACTCAACTGGTATTACCACCGCATTGAGCTGGAACAACTGCGCCCCGAAGAGATGTCCCGCCAGCGCATCGACGAACTACAGCGGAAGGCTCGAGAGCGCGAGAACGAGCTGCTGCGAACGTTGCGCGAACTCCCTGCCCACGAACGGGAGAATGTCAGTCTGGAAGAACCATCACAATTTTCGGTGGCGAACCTGCAGGCCGCTATTCCCACGGACACGGCGCTGATCGAATACTACTCAGCCGGAGATCGGCTCGTAGTGGCGGTTGTCACGCGCGAAACCATCGAAATCACGACCCTTGCAGCCGTTTCCCAGGTTACCCGGTTACTGCAGTTGCTCAGGTTTCAAATTTCCAAATTCAGTATGGGCGCAGCTCACACGCGACAGTTTGAACAACCCTTGCTGCGCGCGACGCTTGGTCATCTGGAGGCTCTTTACGCCGAACTGATGAGGCCACTGCGTCCTCGGCTTCGTCAGCAACGCCTGGTCGTTGTGCCGCACGGGGCGCTGCACTTTCTTCCGTTCCATGCTCTGCGAAATGGCGACGAATACATCGGGGACAGTTATGCAGTCTCCTACGCGCCAAGCGCGGCGGTCTTTGCTCTCTGCCAGCAGAAGGTCGCAGCCGAAAAGAAGGGTTCTCTGGTTCTTGGGATCCCCGACGATCGGGCACCTCAGATTGTCACCGAGGCACAATCAGTTGCGGCTTTGCTGCCAGAGGCCAAACTCTACCTCGGCGAGCAAGCCTCCGCCAAAATTCTGCTGGAGAGAGGGCCGGAGACCGCCTTGCTGCACATCGCTACCCATGGCGTTTACCGCAGCGACAACCCGATGTTCTCGGGCATCCGGCTGGGAGACGGATACGTAAGCCTATACGATCTCTATCAATTGCGACTGAATGCAAAGCTTGTGACCCTCAGCGGTTGCGCTACTGGGATGAATTTTGTGGCTGCAGGCGATGAGTTGCTAGGCTTGCAGCGGGGCCTCTTCTACGCTGGTGCGACGACTTTGCTTCTTTCTCTCTGGGATGTTCACGACCGCAGCACAGCGGAACTCATGCAAGAGTTTTACAGAAGTTACATGCAAAACGGTGATGCGGCACTCTCTCTGCGAGGCGCGATGCGCACCCTAAGGCGGGAAAATCCCCATCCTTACTTCTGGGCCCCGTTCGTGCTTGTCGGAAAAATCACTGAAAGAACAATCGATTAGCCAACCTGCGTGCCTCCGTTCCCGCATTGATGTGGAACCCTTCAAATTTATTTTCGCCACCCTATATCTTTCGGAGCCCAGATGTCCCTTATTCAATAGACGGGACTTAGCTCCGCCAGTCGCCGGGGCGGCATAGCTTCCGGACCATCTAGTGGAGAGTGAGCAATGAAACACCTTACGACTGAGGAGGGGATCGATCTCGTAAATCAGGTTCTGTCGCCCAGCGAGAGACTAGAAATGGAAAGGCACCTGGAGTGCGGCTGCGAGCGCTGCCAGAATACGATTGCCCGATGGCGCCGAGTCCGACGGATCGCAGCTACAGAGCCCAGCCACCAACCACCGAACGAAGCTGTTCGAATCGCCAAGGCGGCGTTCGCCGGATCTCCATGGGCACGGGTGCGCAAGGTAAGCGGTGTGATCGAAGTCCTCTTTGACAGTTTCTTGCAGCCAGCTTTGGAGGGAGTTCGATCTGCCGGCGCCGGGACCAGACGAATGCTCTACCGTGCGGATCCCTTTCAAGTTGATCTGCAGATCGAGGCCCTGGTTGGTGGGAGCGTCGTCGTTACCGGACAATTGCTGGACTTGCGCGAGCCTGAGGTCGTCGGAAGTCATGTACCGTTGATGCTTTCCAACCTGCGCGGTCGTGTTATCCGAGCGACAACCAATCAATATGGGGAATTCCGCGAGGAGATAGAAGGTACCGGTGACCTTGAGTTGGTGTTCCATGGAGCAAATGACAAGCCCGTCACGATTTCGCTACATGACGTTCTCGGTTCACAGTCAGGCGGGAAGCAATGAAACCAGGTGAGATCGTCCTGCAGTCGTGCCAAACCCGCACTTGCACCTGTGCAGAAAGAGTCTGAAATGGAGATGCAGATTACGGAAAGTCAGAGCATGCGAAACCCTGTTATGGAACCCCTTGAAGGACCAGAGTGGCAGCGGCTTTATCGAGACGCGCTGGTTGAACTCGACATGAACATCTTGCAAGAGCGCTTAGCGACGGCTGAGGCTGCGATTTTGCTGCGCCTCCAGGCTCTGTCGCCAACCTCCGACTGTCTTTCTGAACGTTACGCTATCGAAGATGCTCTGACGAATCTTCGTATCCTCAAGCGGGAGAGTTTAGGACTCGATAACACAACGAACCGAACCACCGGAAAAGGCTAAGCGCGATGTCTTTGAAGGCACTTGAGATGGTGGACTTTGCCGAAACCGATGTCCTTCGCGAAAAGAGACGGAGATTTACCTGAATGCCCAAGACCTCTCAATCGGCGAAACTTGCACCTATCTCGACGATTTCACCCCCCGCAGCGGATGAGGTGCGAATCCCCATCAGCTGCGACGTCGATATAGTCAAGGCCCGGCAAGCAGGCCGAAGACTAGCCGAGGATGTCGGATTTGTGTTTACCGAACTCGCCCTCATCGCCACTGCAATCTCGGAACTGGCCCGGAACATCGTCCGCTATGCGAAGAGCGGTGAAATCGCGATTCGACCCATTACGAACTCGGCGAGGCGGGGTATCCAGATCGTTGCTCTGGACCGCGGTCCGGGAATCCGAGATGTGGAACAGGCATTGCAAATTGGCTTTTCTACTGCCGGGGGGCTCGGACTGGGCCTGCCAGGAGTGCGACGTTTGATGGACGAGTTCGATATTCAGTCCAAGCTCGGGCAGGGCACAACGGTTCGCATCACGAAATGGAAGGATTGAGAGAGAACGTTTTGGATTGTGGTGTCGCCGCTCGCCCTCTTCGAGGGCAACGCACATCAGGGGACAAGCATCTGATTCAGCCGTTTCGCGAGGGCATATTGATTGCGGTTGTCGATGGGCTGGGACACGGATTGGAGGCCGCGGAGGCGGCCAAAACTGTGGTGACGACTCTTAAACATCACGCGGGCGAATCAGTGCTCTCTTTGGTGAATCGTTGCCAATCCACGTTGGCTGGTACCCGCGGCGTGGCCGCGAGCATCGCGTCTTTCAATTTCACCGACTCCACCATGACCTGGCTTGGAATCGGCAATGTAGAGGGCGTGTTGGTACGTTCGCACAACGAAACTGCACCGGGAAAGGAGTTTCTCCTGCTCGCAAGAGGCTTCATCGGGGGGCAGGTACCTGACCTGCGCGCCTTCGCAGTGCCTGTGGAGGCCGGAGATACTCTGACGTTCGCGACGGACGGTGTGGCCAGCGATTTCCATGAAGAAGTGAATGTCGTCCAGTCGCCACAGAAGATTGCAGATCGCGTGCTATCCGTTCATGGAAAAGACTCGGATGATGCTCTGGTGCTGGTTGCGAGATTTTTAGGAAGTTCCAAATGAGGATGGCATCGGCTACCAAACCGGGTTCCCGATCCCTGCTGCGCGCATATCAGGCAGCTATGTGCGAGTACGTTAAGAAGCCCCGCGAGGCGGGTCTGGAGCGCGCCTACGAACTCGGACGGCGGGCGCTAGAGCAGGGGGCCGCGATGGTTGACGTGGCAGGTATCTACCATCACGCATTGGTGGCGGTCCTACAGAGGACAAAAGAACCCCTTGAGTGTGTGCGTAAGACGCGCGTGGCCGGCAATTTCTTCGTCGAAAGCCTGTCGCCTTTTGAGATGACCTACCGGGGACACCACGAAGCTCAGGCTGCCCTGCGGCAATTGAATGAGGGGATGGAAGCCGAGGCCAAGCGCATCGCTCACGCTCTTCATGATGAGGCGGGGCAGCTCTTGACGAACGTACACTTTGCCCTGGAACGCCTGGCTGACGTGTTACCACCCTGTTCGCAACCTCTGATCGAGGACGTTAGATTCCGGCTAGCGGAGATGGAAGGGCAGTTGCGCCGTCTTTCTCACGAACTGAGACCGCCGATGCTCGACCTTCTAGGACTCGTACCTGCTCTCCAGTTTCTGGCGCAGGGAGTTACGCAAAGATCAGGGATAGAAGTCGTCGTACAAGGCTCGACTCCCGAACGACTGTCGCCTCTGGTTGAGACTGCTCTGTATCGCAGTGTTCAGGAGGCGCTGACCAACGTGACGAAACACGCGAAAGCGTCGAACGTGACCGTTCAAGTTCAGCGTCAGAAATCCGAGAAGGACGCCATGGTCGTTTGTTCCGTAAAGGATGATGGTGTCGGTTTTGAGATTCAACCGCTTTCCGGGGAACAGCCACGACATGGGCTGGGTCTGCTCGGAATACGGGAACGTATCAAGGCTGTCGCGGGATCGCTGGAGCTTAAGTCCGCTCCCGGACTTGGAACCGAGTTATGCATTCAGGTGCCACTCAATACTTAGATATGCCGGTAGAAATCATTCTCGCGGATGACCATGAGATAGTTAGAGAAGGATTTCGTGCGCTTCTGGAGCGCCACGGATTCCGTGTTGTCGGAGAGGCATCTGATGGGCAGGAGGCGGTCCGCCTCGCCCAACAACTGCAGCCTCAAGTAGCCGTTTTGGATCTCTCGATGCCGCTGCTCAGCGGAATCGAGGCCAGTCGACAGATCACCTCAATCTCGCGCGGGACGAAGACCATCCTTCTCACGATGTACATGGAGGATCAATACATACTGGAAGCCTTGAAAGCAGGTGCTTCTGGGTACATCCTGAAAACCAAAGGAACTAAGGAATTGGTCGACGCCATCTGCCAAGTCCTGCGCGGAATGACTTACCTCAGTCCGGAGGTTTCCCGGAGCGTGATCGAAGCGTATCGTGGCGGTGCTCAGCCTGAGGCTGTGCCCATCAGCCCTCGCGAACGCCAGGTGCTTCAATTAGTGGCTGAGGGCAAGTCAACCAAAGAAGCCGCTTCTGTTTTGGGAATAAGCGTGAAAACAGCCTCTGCTCACAGGACAAATCTAATGAGCAAGCTGGATATTCATGAAACTGCCGGATTGGTGCGCTATGCCATTCGCCTTGGCCTGGTCCGTCCGTAACTCAACGCTGATCTCCGAGCCAGTCTCGTCGCGTTCGTCCAGAGGAGGATGTTTGGTGCAAGACAACAACATTGAGTGGTTGGTTGGTACATGCAACGAACGAGCAGCGACTCTCGGTCAGTTGGAACGATCGATGCAACCTCAGAACGGCGCCACGAGCAAACCGAGCTTAGATTAGGGTGCTTACCTCAATGCGCAATCGGGAACCGTTATTCAGCGAATCAAGGACAATCCTAATTGTGACACCGACGAACACCTTCTACTGTGGATGCGTCAAGGACCCTTTATCGGAAACTCGGTGGAGTCTGTGCAGTTCGAGTTGTCCGTCTACGTCGGCGCTAGCGGGGCAGTTAGAAATCGAACGGTCAGGACGGAGGAAAAAATTATGATGCACTCTGCGATGCAAGAAACGATCGAATTTGCGAGCCGGATGGCTCCGGTGAAGCAATTGGACATCGAAAAGCACTTGAAGACAGATTGCAAGAGCGTCGCCAGAGTCGAGCTTCTCAAGAGAATGGTTTTGCATGTGAAGAGAGTTCACTTCAGTAAGCAAAACGTTCCCTCGCTGCTTCTACTGCTAGTCGAGTTCGCGGTCACTTTGGTCGTCGCAGGGATCGTCGTTCCGAGCATCCTCCGATCCGGTGTGGACGCAAAGGAGGCGTTGACTAGGGGTTCTCTCCATTCGATCAGTATTGCTCGAATTGCGTTTTCGTACACTTACAAGAATCTGGTTTGCGCGATGCTGGGTATGTTGACCGGCGCGGTAGCAGCATTTCTCATCGCTTATCCGGTCAGCAGAGAAAACTCCAAAGAACATCTAACTTCTGCACGTCGCTTTTTTAGAAAGAGTCTTGATAGTGTGGCGCGACGCCTCCCTACGGCAATTAGCTGATTCAATTTGCTAACAAGACTCGGCGCTGGTAGGCGAACTAACGAACAGGCGGAATGCTACTCCGAAAGCTTGTTGCGATCGATGCGCACTGTCTTGAGGAAAACCCTGAACTTCGCAATGCAGAACCAGTACATTGTGCGACCGCAAATGGACCCCTTTCCCCAAGCGTTCGGCACACCTAATCAGATCCTAAGGCTCACCTTGAACAGATTCCAAGGTCATTCGGACATCTGCCGTGACAGGGCAACAACGAGATGTAACTAATTGATATCAAACGTGTCGGCGGACATGGTTCTTGGGCGAGGACTGATTTTGGCCAAGGATCTGTGCAGATGATTGTCCATGCGTTTCAACCAACAGCAATCGAATCAAAGGAACCCTACAGCTACTCATCGTTTCCTGCTCTTTAGCCACATCAGGCTCAGGGTAGCAAGCGCAAGACCGCTGATAACGGCGGCACGCACCATCGACTTCTTCTGAGCATCTTTGCGCGGTTGCACAAAATAACTTTCGGGATACATGGCTGGAAGTGGTTTTTCCTCATCTCCAAGACCCAGCCTCAATACCTCTGCCAAAATGCAGCGCATGACGGTTTGTCTCCTGGGCAATCTTTTCTTTGCAGCTAAAACCGTCGGCCACAATAATTGTCGAAACTGAAGCCTTCCGCACTTCAGGCAAGAGTGCGCGCTCCCCGCACGCGACCGAAACCTGATATTTGTCCTTTTCGTAGCCGAGGCTCCCGCCATGCCGCAGCCTGATTCCAGTACGCGATGATCGAGCTGCATCTTTTCCATCAATGATTTTTCTTCTTTCATCCGCATCACTGCTTTGTGGTGGCAGTGACCCTGGACGATGGCTTGACGACGAACTTTGGGCGGTTGGTAGCCTGGAATTGTCTTTTCCATAAATTCCGAAAGCGTGAAAGTGTTTTCGGCCAGCCACTTCGCTTCGCTTGACTCGGGGAACAAGTTGTGTAATTCATCGCGGAATACGGAGCAGCAACTCGGCTCCAAAACCACCATCGGAGTATCCGTGGATCGACCGCAGAGATCGTCATGGAAACAATTCCAGGGCTGCCCAAGTTTCGAGTGCGTGCCAACATCGCATTCCAGCTCGCCTCCGGCGACATGGCATTGTGGCCTTCCACCGTTTTGGACAATGTGTCCCGAATAAGGATCGCGGTCACCGTATCGGCATAGGTGTAAGCCCAGGCCAACTCTATTGCCGCCGTGGGCATGAACCAATACCAGGGTCGTGGAGTTCCACTGCAGAGCACCGTCTGACTCAGGAAAATCTGTAGGCACCGTATACGGGATACCTTGATTCGAATCGATCGTCACACGCGAGAACGTGACTACTTACCTCCATCCCTTTTCTGCGAGTGTTCGCTCAAGCGAACACGGTATTGATTCGCGACATCCCGCAGCGGAATCTACTGATAGAGATGACTTTTTCACCAAAAGAGGTGGGCTGCCAAATCTCAAATTCGCAGAAAATGTTCGTACCGCAAAAGACGAAAGGTGGATGGATCTGGCAGCGACTTTTCGCTCGTTAAATCCGCGAAATTGTTTCACTGGCATGGACGACAATGTTTCAGATTGCATCTGTACTACGGATACGTTGTTTTTGATTGAGGTACAGGACTACTTATGACAGCAGCCGATGTATTGGTGGAAACTCTTCTTGACTGGGGCGTGGAGGTCATCTTCGGTCTTCCGGGCGACGGAATCAACGGCATTATGGAATCCCTCCGCACACACGAAGAGAAGATTCGTTTCGTCCAAGTTCGACATGAGGAAGCCGCGGCATTTATGGCTTGCGGGTACGCGAAGTTCACAGGCAGGCTTGGCGTCTGCCTCGCTACTTCTGGCCCTGGAGGAATACATCTTCTGAACGGTCTCTACGATGCCAAACTCGACAACCAGCCAGTTTTGGCAATCACGGGCCTGCAATTTCACGATCTTATCGGTACATTCACACAGCAAGATGTAGCGCTCGACAAACTCTTCATGGATGTCGCCGTGTTCAACGAACGTATTATGGGGCCCACGCATGTTGAGAATATTACTGACTTGGCGTGTCGAACTGCTCTTTCGTACCGGGGAGTTGCTCACATCACCTTTCCCGTAGACCTCCAGGAAAAGGAAGTCAAGAAGAAGCAAGCCTCGAGCCGCAATATCCCGCACCATACTTCTGACGTCAATGCGCGCAGCGCACGCCTTCCCGATCGCGTCGACCTGGAAAGAGCTGCGGACATTCTCAATCAGGGTAAGAAAGTTGCGATCCTCGCCGGTCGAGGCGCGTTGAACGCAACCGAGGAGCTCGAAAAGACCGCTGAATTGCTGGGCGCGCCCATCGTAAAGGCATTGCTAGGAAAGGCAGCGGTACCCGATGACAGCCCCTACACCACGGGCGGCATCGGCCTTCTAGGAACCAGGCCTTCTCAAGAAGCGTTGGAGGATTGCGACACACTGCTGATTGTCGGATCGTCATTCCCGTACATCGAGTTCATGCCGAAACCAGGTCAGGCAAAAGGGGTCCAGATCGAACTTGACCCGAAACGCATCGGACTTCGCTATCCGGTTGAGATTGGTTTGGTGGGCGATAGCCGCAATACTTTGCGTGAGCTCATGCCACTTCTGAAGCACAAAGAAGACAGGAAGTTTCTTCAGGCTGCCCAAGCAGGAATGAAAGACTGGTGGGAACTGATGGAAAAGCGCGCCACCCGGCAAGACAAACCCATGAAGCCTCAGGTTGTGGCATGGGAGCTTGGCAAACGTTTGAGAAACGACGCGATCGTCAGCTGCGATAGTGGGACCATAGCAACCTGGTGGGCGCGCCACATTCTGGCCCGTCGCGGCCAGATGCATACCCTATCGGGAAACCTGGCAACCATGGCACCTGGCCTGCCTTACACGATCGCCGCGCAAATCGCTTACCCCAATCGGCAGTGCGTCGCCTTTGTCGGTGATGGTGGGTTCTCTATGTTAATGGCGGACTTCGTCACCGCAGTGAAGTACAAGCTTCCGATCAAGGTGGTCATCATCAAGAACAACACACTCGGACAAATCAAGTGGGAGCAGATGGTTTTCTTGGGCAATCCCGAGTATGGGGTTGATCTGCATCCCATCGACTTCGCAGCGTTCGCTCATGCGTGCGGCGGCATCGGATTCAGCCTGGAAGATCCAGGCGAATGCGGCCGGGCCATGGAAGAGTTTCTTGCCGCTCCCGGTCCCGCAATTCTGCAAGCCGCGGTGGATCCCTTCGAACCGCCCATGCCCGCCAAGGTCAAGGCCGAGCAAGCACTGCACTTCGCCGAATCGCTGGCACGGGGAGAGCCCAACAGAAAGAAGATCGCGCTGACGACAATTTCCGATCAAGTGCGAGAACTTATCTAGATCCCAAGTGTCGGTCAGAATGGACGGTTGTGAATTGAGGAACGAGGTTGTCGTTATCACGGGTGCATCGGCTGGCCTGGGCCGGGCTGCCGCTCGGGAATTTGGAAAACACGGTGCGAAAGTTGGCTTGACCGCTCGGGGGGTCGATGGACTTGAAGCTGCCAAACGAGAAATTGAATCGGCCGGCGGTAAAGCAGTGGTACTACGCTTTGATGTTGCCGATGCGACTGCCATGGAGAAGGCTGCCGAATCCGTGGAACAAGAGTTCGGACCGATTGACATCTGGTGAACAATGCAATGGCCTCCGTCTTTTCTCCCGTAAAGGAAATGTCGCCGGAGGAATATAAGCGTGTCACAGAAGTCACATACTTGGGTGTCGTTTATGGAACTCTGGCCGAAACGGATGTTGCCGCGTAATCGTGGAACCATCGTTCAGGTGGGATCGGCGCTCGTCTATCACAGCATCCCTTTGCAATCGGCATACTGCGCGGCTAAGCACGCCATCGCCGGATTCACCGATTCCCTCCGCTGCGAACTGATCCACGACAAAAGCAGAGTGAGAGTCACGATGGTCCAGATGCCCGCGTTGAACACGCCACAATTCAGTTGGGTCAAAAGCCGGCTGAAGCATAAGGCGCAGCCTGTCCCGCCGGTCTTTCAACCGGAAGTCGGCGAAAGGGCGATCTACTGGGCGGCACATCACACCCGACGCGAGGTAAATGTCGGCTGGCCCACGGTGGAGGCGATCATCGGGAACAAACTCGCACCGGGTTTGCTCGACCGCTATCTGGGAAAAACTGGATTTGCATCCCAACAAACTTTCGAACCGGAAAATCCCAGCCGGCCAGACAATTTATGGGAGCCGCTGAAAGGCGATTACGGTGCTCACGGCACATTCGAACAACGCGCACACGAAAAAAGTTGGGAACTACGGGCCAGTCTTGGCCGGAGTTGGATCGGCGCGGGAGTGGCGGCAATCGCAGCGGCAGTTTGGCTCGCTTCGAGGCGCGGGTGAGGATCTGTCGCAAACCATTCGCGTACATTCTGTGGATGATACCAACGCCTCTACTCTGCCCTCATTTCATGGCCGCGCAGGACGTGGCTGACATCATTCGTCAATCCGCAGAGGCGAACAACCGCGACTGGGCTGCAGCTCCGGACTTCGATAATTCTGAGCGCGACCGCACAAAAGATGGAGATAAGACATACGCGGTCACGATGTTGGACGGTTCTCCATATCAACGTCTGATTGCAGTGAACGGACATAATCTCAGTGCTGCAAAACAACAGGAAGAACAGAAGAAATACCATCATGCACTAGCGGAACGTCAACATGAATCTCCGGACAAACGATCGGAGAGAATCGCGAAGTATCAGGCGGATAGAAAGCGTGACCACACGATGCTCGAACAGATGACCAGTGCGTTCGATTTTCATCTGGTTGGCAAACACGTGCTCAGCGGCCACAAAGTGTACGTGCTTAAGGCGACACCGCACAAGGGCTATAAGCCTCCGAACCGTGATAGCCAAGCGCTGACAGGAATGGAAGGAACGCTATGGATTGATGAGAAGACGTTTCAATGGGTGAAGGTCGAGGCACACGTAACTCATCCCGTTAGGATCGAAGGCTTCCTCGCAGAGGTGGAGCCTGGCACCCAGTTCGAAGTTGAAAAACGCCCCGTGACTACCGATATCTGGCTGGCTTCGCATTATTCGATGAAGTTGGATGCCAAAGTCATGTTTTTGATTCGACACAAAGGCGCAGAAGACGATACATTTTTCAACTATCACAGAGCAACTGTTTCTACTGACAAATAGCGCAAGCACTCACAAAAGGATGGCCCAGTGCCGATCCGGATCATCATTACTGAACGGGAATATGGCTGTTTCCAAAGATCAGCATGATACGACCTAAAAGTGCCACCTGATCGCGGAGCCGCTCAGGCGACCTCTCGTCTTTGCAGCCGTATTCCAGTTTCCATAGCGCCCTCAGCCTGCAAGCTTTGGAGATCTCGCGAGATGGTTACAGTGGCGAGAGTGCGACCGCCCTTCTTGTACACCACGGCACAATCGCGCGCATCGAGGCTACCATCAATCTCAATAGCGTCCCACTTCTCAGCGTGGCCCACGTAATTGATAGCCACGTCGTAATGTTGACTCCAGAAGAATGGAACGGCGTCAAATTTTTCACGACGGCCAAGAATATTTTTAGCTGCTACTTGTCCCATGCGCTCAGCAACCACCCAATGCTCGACGCGAATTCGCTCGCCGGTGTGCGGATTGGGCCAACGGGCGGCATCGCCAGCTGCGAAGATTCCGGCCGTACTAGTTTCGAGGTATTCGTTGACTTCGATACCCCGATCGATCGCGAGCCCGGCTTGCTCGGCCAAAGTCAGCGACGGCCGCACTCCCACACCTAAAACGATGAAGTCTGCTTCCAAATGTGTTCCGTCGGTTAAGGTGACTGCGCGGCCATTGACCCCGCTGACGGTGACTCCCAGATGAAAGGTAACGCCGTGAGCTTCGTGAAGCTTGCGGATGAATTGGCCAACATCAGCTCCCATTATGCGTTCGAGCGGCTGACTGTCAGGCGCTACTACCTCTACAGAGATTCCTCGGGTGCACAGCGACGCGGCAACTTCCAAGCCAATAAAGCTGGCACCAACGACTACCACACGTTTTGCAGAACTAGCTTTGCCAATGATCGCCTTGCTGTCAGCGAAAGTACGGAGATAGTGGAGCTGAGAATCGGTCGCTCCTTCGATGGGCAAGTGGACGGGGTCGGCTCCGGTGGCCAGCAGGAGAGCCCCAAATTCGAGCGCCTTGCCATCCTCAAGGACGATCCGCCGCCCTTTCGTATCAAGCGATGAAACCCGGGAGTGAAGGAGAAGATCGATCCGGCGGTCACGATAATACTCAGGAGGTCGCAAAGGAATCCAGTCTTCTTGAGCCGTGCCTGCCAGGTAATCCTTGGAAAGGTTCGGCCGATCCACTGGCGGAGAGGCGTCGGCACTCACGATGGTGAGAGGACCGTCGTAGCCCTCTCGCCGCAGCATGTCGGCGGCAGCTAGACCCGCAGCGCCTCCGCCCACAATCACGACCGAGCTTGGACCCTCCGTTGCGCGCTTGGGAGTCGGTGGTGAAAGCTTCTCACGAACAAAAATCTTGTCGCCCAATCGTTCGATTCGCCAACAAGGGACCGGATCAAGAGCCGGTGCACGCAGCGCCTCGCCATTCCGGAGACTGAAACATGCATGATGCCACGGACAGCGCACGGTGTCGCCCACGATTAAGCCTTCTGCGAGGGGGCCGCCATAGTGGGTGCAATGCGCGCCGATGGCAAAGACCTCATCACCGCGGCGTGCCAGAACCAATTCTTCGCCGTCGGCTTGGCCCGATATCATGCTGCCATCGCCGAGATCGCGAATCGGAAACCCATTTCTGAAATCGGGTTTGTTCGTCTCTGGTGTCTCTGCCATGATTGCCTCCCGAGCCGGATTCGATACTGGGGTAGATGCCAATTGTCATCGAACCGATGGTTCGGTTCATAACTACTCGCGAACCGCGCGAGTTTCTCAAACATCACGGCTGCTTCAAGTTCCTTTGCGTCCCGCAAACCGTGCACATTCAAACCTCGCTCATCTCCCGAACCCCGCCAAGCTTCCCTTCACGCGTAGACGGTGGCTGCCTGTTGCTGCGAAAAGCAAAGCATCATATTGCCCCTCGTGCCCTGCTTCACCGAATTCTGTGCCGCCGCAGACCTTCTGTCGTGCACGGATATTTGATGTACGCATTCAATGAACGAAACTGCGCCAGGCGCGCCACAAATCGGTGCGTAGTCGATTTCGGCTACGGCACATTTTACGGCACACCTCGAATTTTGAGGTTTACGACAACTGGCAAGTGATTGTAAGGATGGTGAGCGCGGTAGGAATCGAACCTACAACCTACTGATTAAGAGTCAGTTGCTCTGCCAATTGAGCTACGCGCCCACGGTGGGAGATTAGCGGGGAAGCACAAACAAAAATTATAGCATTCAAATTCCATCTCCGCGTGGATCGGGCGCGCGCAGGTATTCCCATCTCAAGAACCTCACGTGCATCGGCCGCCTTGTATTCCTCTGGTTGCATGGTTCGTGCACAAATCACGGTTGCAAACGCCGTCGCGCAGGCAATGCTCGCCTCCTTCAAACGAACGAACGAAGGCGAACAAAACACGAATATGATATATTCTACCGTCATGGCCCGCCGCCCGGATTCAGGCACGAAGGAAGAGATCTGGACCCGCGGCGATTTGAAAGAGATCATGCGCAATCTGTCGCTTCTCAGCGAACACGGGGTGCGGGAGTTCTACGAACGTGCGTACCGCGAGTGCCGCATCGTCAACAGCCACACTTTCCCGCCAGCGCGCGCCGTGCAGGAACTGGTTCAAGCGTGGAAGCAGCTTCGAAAATGGCGGCGGCCGTGACGCTACTCGATGCCCAGTTGTCGTTGGATCTGCTCGAGAGGTACGCCCTTCGTTTCCGGAACCATCGTCCTCACCCACAGCAGTTGAAGCATCATCATCCCGGCAAAGAACGAAAAAATATAGCCTGGCGGAAATACCCCGACCATCTTCGGAAAGAGCGTAGTGAGAAGGGCGGCGAAAGTCCAGTGGGTGAAGCTGCCGAGCGTCTGTCCTTCTGCCCGATGACGATTCGGAAAGATCTCGGAGATGAACACCCAGATCACCGCCCCCTGCCCGATCGCATGAGCCGCGATGAACGCGAAAATGCAACCCGGAACGATCGAATAATGCTGTGTGAAGAAGGCCCACGCCACTAAAGCGAGAGAGATGATGTACCCGAACGAGCCGATGTAGAGAAGCGTGCGCCGGCCGAGTCGGTCGATCAGCCAGAGGCCGACAAAAGTGAAAATGAGATTCGTGACGCCAATCCCGATCGACTGCAGCAGCGCAGCTTCCGCGCCGCGCCCCGTTAATTCGAAGATGCGCGGTGCGAAGTACAGGATCGCGTTGATTCCCGAGAGTTGATTGAAGAACGCAATCAGGAATGCCAGCAGAATCGGCTTGCGGAGCCGCCGCGTCCAGAACTGCCCCGAAGAAACTTGTTCCGTCGAGGCTGCCATGATTTCATCCGCTTGCCTGGCGATTGCCTCCTTGGACAGCTCAGGCTCGATCTGCTGCAACACCTTGAGAGCCGCTTCACGGTCACCCTTCTTGGTGAGCAACCATCGCGGACTCTCGGGCAGCCCAAGGCATAACAGGGCATATAGCAAAGAGGGAAACGCCGCGACTCCAAGCATCCATCGCCACGCGTTCGGGCCAATGCCTGCGAGCAGAGCGTTCGATACGAAGGCCACCAGTATCCCAAAGACGATATTGAACTGGAACATCCCGGCCAGCCGTCCGCGATGTTGCGGAGGTGCGATTTCGGAAATGTACATCGGCGCAACCACGGTTGAGATGCCGATGCCGAGTCCACCAATCACCCGGGCAGCGATGAAGACCCACACATCGGATGCGAGCGCCGACCCCGCGGCTCCGAGCAGATAGAGAACTCCGATCCAGAGCAGAGTCGCCTTGCGCCCGAAGCGGTCGGCGGGCCACCCGCCCAGCAGCGATCCGACAACCGTGCCGTACAAAGCGGACGCCATGGCAATGCCATGCAGATTGTCGCTCAGCCCCCACAGCGCCTGAATGGTTTTTTCCGCGCCGGAAATAACGACTGTGTCGAAGCCGAACAGGAATCCGGCTAACGCCGATGTCAGCGACCAAAAGAAAATGCGACGGTTCATAGTGGGACGGCGCAGCTTACCATAAATTCGGCGCGAATCCCGCGAGATTCACAGCGAGGGGCGCTAAGTTTCACGAGGAAGTGTCTCTAGTTTGGGTTCCTTAGTGAACCTTCGTGTCCTTCGTGGTTAAAGCCTTGGAGGTTGACTGTTTCAGTCCTTCACGAGCGGATATCCTTTTTCCCGCCAACCCCGAATCCCGCCATCCATCGAAATCACGTTGGTATAGCCCATCTTCTGCAGATTGTCGGCGGCCAACGCCGAGCGGAATCCGCCTCCACAATACAGAATCATCTCCGCGTTCAGTTCAGGCACGCGCGCCTCGATATCCCGTTCGATCACTCCCTTGCCCAGGTGAATCGCGCCGGGAAGATGATCCTTGGCGTACTCACTTTCCTCGCGGACATCGACGAGGATGAACTTGTCCCGGCGATCCATCCTCTTTTTCACTTCGTCCACATTCGTTTCGCGAACCCGGGTCTTGGCGTCGTCCACAATTTTAAGAAAGCGCGGAGGATGCTGGTGAGCCATAAAATCTCCTTTGCAGATATGGTACCAAGCGGGTCCAGGTCGTATCGATTCCTACGGGGGAGGGGCGATTGGCCCATCAGGCCGAGTTCATGTGGGGACGGCCGCTCTGCGGCGCTCGTTCTTCGAATAGTATGTACGCGTGCGTCAAAGAAACTCTCGCAAAATCGGGTTGGCGCGCGCCTTGTCGAAGCTCGGCTATTGCTCGCGTTCGCAAGCCGCCGCTCTGATCCGCGCCGGCCGAGTGACTCTAAACGGCGCCGCTCGCCAAGATCCAGAGACACCGGTCCAGATCGAACGTGATCGCATCGCGGTCGAAGGCCACGTCATCAAGGCCGCGGAAAATGTCTATCTTATGATGAACAAGCCTCGCGGCCTGGTGACAACCGCCTCCGACGAGAAAGGACGCGACACGGTATACACCCTTTTCTCCGATCAGGAAAAATCACTTCCCTGGGTAGCTCCTGTCGGCCGCCTCGATAAAGCCAGCGAAGGACTATTACTTCTGACCAACGATTCCGAATGGGGAGCCCGCATCACGGCGCCCGAAAGCCACTTGCCGAAAACCTATCATGTGCAAATTGCCTCGATTCCACTCAGCGAAGTTCTCGAATCCCTGGAGCGCGGTGTTCGCGCCGACGATGGAGAACTCCTGCAGGCAGTACGCTGCCGCCTTCTCCGCTCAAGCGGAAAGAACTGCTGGGTTGAGATAACCCTGGACGAAGGCAAAAACCGCCAGATTCGCCGCATGCTCGCTGCTCTCGATATCGAAGTACTCCGCTTGTTGCGGGTGTCGATCGGGACGCTGCAACTCGGCACGCTTCGCAAGGGCGCATACCGGCACTTAACCTCGGAAGAGAAGGCCGCTCTGGATCGTGCCGTGCGGCAACGCTCAGGCAAGACGCTGAATTCTGCTCTGCCAACTTGACACGGCAACAATTATCAACCAATAATTCTCTTCGCGCTTGCTGTCATCCAGCCTATTTGCCCGCTTCTGATTGACGATTCGGCCCGACGCAGTACTGACGTTCCACGAAAGCGACGGATGCACTTCAACTCACCCGTCTGGCTTTGAGGCCAGGTCGTCGCAGTCGCAACTAAAATCGCCGAGGTTTCTTGATGAGCTGGCTGTTTCTCTTCTTCTGTATTTCCGGGTTTTGCAGCATCCTCTACGAAATCATTTGGCTTCGTCTGGCCATGGCCAGCTTCGGAGTGACCAGCGCTCTGGTATCGATCGTGCTCTCGGTCTTTATGGCTGGCCTGGGACTGGGATCGTGGGGGAGCGGCCATCTGATCCGGCGGTTCTCAGAGAAGCTCAAGAATTCTGCGCTCATTCTGTACGCTCTCAGCGAGTTGTTCATCGGCGTCTCGGCCATTCTCGTGCCATATGAATTGACGTTGGGCCGGACCCTGCTTGAGCGCCTTGGCGTCTCTTCGTCGGCGGGGTACTATGTGGCCTCCGCTTTTTGGGTCGGGCTTTCGCTGATTCCGTGGTGCGCCTGTATGGGTGCGACCATCCCGTTCGCGATGCTTGCGATTCGCAGCCGCGACGCCGGACAATCGCAACGCTCTTTCAGTTATCTCTATGCAGCCAACGTTTTGGGTGCGACCGTCGGAACGATCATTCCGCTGTTCTTGATCGAGCTTCGCGGATTTCGCGGCACCTTGCGAGTCGGCGCCATTCTGAATGTTCTGCTTGCGGCGACCGCCCTGATGATATCGCGTAGCTGGCCGGCAGCAAAAAGCACCTCATCGCCGAATCCCGTAGCAGAATCTGCGTCGACGCCAGCCACGATGGCTTCCGGGAGGCTCATGGCCCTGCTCTTTTTCGGTGGCTTGGCGAGCATGGGTGCCGAAGTAGTATGGATCCGTCAATTCACACCGTACGTCGGAACCATGGTTTATGCGTTCGCATGCGTTCTCGGTTCCTATCTAGTCGCGACCTTTCTCGGATCATGGTTTTATCGCCGTTGGAGCAGCGAGCACAACACCGTGCCGCCGATCATCTGGGCCTTGGTGGGTATTTCGATGCTCTTGCCCTTGATTACTGCCGACCCAAACCTGAGTTTGTCGCAAACAACCCCCAAGCTCCGCTATCTCATGGGAGCTCTTCGCGTGCTGGTCGGACTTCCACCGTTCTGCGCATTGCTGGGATTTGTTACTCCGATGTTAGTGGACCGCTGGTCTAAGGGTGATCCCGATAGAGCCGGAAGCGGCTATGCGGTGAATATCATCGGCTGCATCCTCGGCCCGCTGCTCTCCGGATTCGTCTTACTGCCCTTGCTCAACGAGCGCTGGGTGCTGTTCCTTTTCGCAGTTCCATGGCTGATTGTGAGTTTCAACCCAGGTCGGTGGGCCGGATATCAAGAACGGGAACCCGTCCTCGTCTGGAAATTCAATCTCTCTTACGTTTTTGCGCTCCTGGCCCTTGGATTGGTATTGATAACCAATAGTTATGAATCACGATTCCCCAAGCGCGTGATTCTCCGTGACCACACTGCAACGGTGACGGCTGTCGGCGAGGGCCTGAACAAAGATGTCTTGGTGAACGGACGCGGGATGACGGGTTTTGCGGTGGTTACAAAGATGATGGCCCACCTGCCACTCGCATTCCTTGATCATCGGCCGCAGAGTGGCCTAGTCGTGTGCTTCGGCATGGGCACGACGTTCCGCTCGATGCATTCCTGGAACATTGACACTACAGCAGTTGAACTGGTGCCGGCTGTCCCTCGGTTGTTCTGGTACTTCCATTCCGACGCGCCGCAGATTCTGAACTCGCCTAACGCCCACGTCGAAATCGACGACGGACGCCGCTATCTGGAACGCACGCAGCAGCAATATGATGTGATCACCATTGATCCTCCGCCACCGATCGAATCGGCCGGATCTAGCCTGTTGTACTCGAAGGAGTTCTACTGGACGATCCGGCATCGCCTCAAACCTGGTGGGATCTTGCAGCAGTGGCTGCCCAGTGGCGACAGACAGGTGCATGCCGCGATCGCGCGAGCTTTGCAGGAATCGTTCCCGTACGTTCGCGCTTTCCAGGGTGTTACAAAATACGGCGCACATTTCCTGGCCAGCGATCGACCCATCCCGCAGCGAAGTCCCGCGGAATTGGCGCGTCAGATGCCGCGTGAAGCCGTAGACGATATGTTGGAGTGGGGGCCCTCCACGACCGCGGAAGGCCAGTTCGGCGCCATGCTCGACGTTGAGTTTCCTTTGGATAGGTTCGTTACCCAATCGCCCGAAACACCTGCGATGCAAGATGATCGTCCGGTCAACGAATACTTCCTGCTGCGTTTACTGAAACGAGGCTCACAAGATTCCCAGACTACAGCGGCGGAGATTACCCACTGATTAGGTGGAAGGTCTCAGGGAAGCGGTCTTACACCGTTTAGACCTTTCGTCTTCCGACCTTCTGCGACAATTCCTCCCCCCAAAAACGCAAAGAAACGTAATGACCGACATAAATTTCTTGCCCGCGATTGAGATGAGTCGACAAGTCCGCGAGAAGAAAATTTCTCCCGTAGAACTTGCCGAGGCCCATTTAGCCAAAATCGAGCGTCTGAATCCCAAGCTGAATGCTTTCGTGCATGTCGATCCCGAGCCCGTCCGCCGCCAAGCGCGAGAAGCCGAGGCCGCCGTGAGGAGCGGCCCAGTCCTTGGCCCGCTGCACGGCGTCCCGATCAGCATCAAGAGCTCGATCGAAGTTGCCGGCATGAAATGCGAAGCGGGCACGCGCCTCCGTGCCGGCCTCGTTGCCACGCACGATGCTCCGTTGGTCGAGCGCCTGCGGCGAGCCGGGGTAGTGATCCTCGGCGTCACCAACACGCCCGAGTTGCTCATGGCCTGGGAAACCGACAACCTGCTCTACGGCCGGACCAACTCCCCATGGGATCTGGATCGCACTCCCGGTGGATCCAGCGGGGGAGAGTCGGCAGCGATCGCATCGGGAATGTCCGCTGGAGGCGTCGGCAGCGATGGCGGCGGATCGATCCGTGTTCCCGCTCACTTCAGCGGCATCTGCGGACTCAAGCCAACTCCCGGACGCATCCCTTCGACCGGGCACTTTCCACCCTCCGGCGGCCCGTTTGCTTTGCTCGGTGTGGTTGGCCCGATGGCGCGCACCGTGGCCGATCTCAAAGTTCTGTTTGAAGTCATCCAGGGTCCAGACGACGGCGACACGTTTGCAGCGCCAGTCCCACTCCGCTGGCCGACCTACGATGAACTGAGGCATCTTCGCATCGGCTACTTTGAAGATGATGGCCGCACGCCCGCAACTGCAGAAATTCGCAATGCGGTTCGAACTGCCGCCGAAGCCTTGAGCCGCGCCGGGTTTCAGGTCGAACCATTTCGTCCCGAAGGCCTAGAGGAAGCTCGCCTCCTCTGGAAAAAGTTCTTCGTCAAAGCTGGCGGCATGCTCATCGGCCCCATGTTTGCCGGTCGCGAGCAGGATCTGAGTCCGACCCTCAAGCAATTCCTCGAATGGTCGGCGTCAGAGCCAAGCCTGTCAGGGCCAGATGTCATTGACGCATGGACTCGCCGTGACACGTTGCGCGCGAGTCTCCTCGAGCAGATGCGGAAGTACCCAATCCTTCTCTGTCCTCCTGCCGCCATTCCTGCCTTCCGCCACAGCGAGCGCAGTTGGACGATCGACGGCAAAACCGTCGAATATCTCGATGCCTGGAGTTACACCGAGTGGTTCAATCTGCTCGGCAATCCCGCCGCCGTCGTTCCCGTGAGCCAATCCCCCGAGGGCTTGCCGATTGGCGTACAGATTGTCGGCCGCCCGTGGGAAGAAGAACAGGTTTTGTCGGTGGCCTCTGTGTTGGAAAGGGAAGTCGGACCGGGGAAAAGGCCGCCAATCCAATAGCTGCAGCCTCATTGCCCGCCCGCCTGAGAAATCAGAAAACCACAAAGCACACGAAGTTTCACGAAAGAAATTCGGATTTCCTTCGTGTACCTTAGTGCCCTTCGTGGTGGTGCCTTTGGATTGCTTCCTAGGCGATTTCCGTGATCGTAGTCAGCGGCGCCGACCCAACCGCAACTCTTCCCGCGTCGGTCTAGTATGTTTGTATTATTCCGCCGCTCCACACGACTGTATAAGTTTATGTAGCGCGAGACTTCGGTTCACTGTGGGGCCGAAGCCGGCAACATCTCCGTTCGCCGTCGCCATTCGGGAAATGCCAGACTCCAGGAAAAGAAGCGACCGGATTCTGTCTTGGCTCATAGCCTTTCTGGCCGTCTCTGCTGCCTACCTCTACACATTTCCGCAGGCCAACATCTTCTACGCCGTCATTGTCCTCTTGCATGCCGCCGGAGGCGCGCTCGCCGCCATTCTTCTCGTTCCAATGCTGTTTCGCGTTCTACGCTCCGGCGCCCTCGCCGCGCGAGCAGGATGGTTCTTGATTGCGGCCGGCGCAGCCGTTGGGCTCATCCTCATAAAGACCGGCACTCCGCGAACGGAATGGAACAAGCTTTATCTCCACATTGTCCTTTCACTGGCGGGCTTGGCCTTGCTGATTGCCGGATGGCTGAGCGCGCGTGCATCTTCCGATTCGGTTCCGATCGGATCAAGATTGGGCGCGGGCGCCATCCGAGTCGTGCTCTGCCTCGCGCTGTTTGCGGGAATTGGTTACGGAGCGCGTTACATTCGCAGCAGTTGGGAATCGCGCAACCGCATTCAGAATCCGGCCATGCCCCCCGATGATATGAATGGCGAAGGCGACGGTCCCGAAGGCTCGTTCTTCCCCAGTTCGGCGCAGGTGTACGGAAAACAGAAAATTCCCAGCAAGTTTTTCATGGAGTCCGATTCCTGCAAGCGCTGCCACGAAGACATCTACAACCAGTGGTTCAGCTCCGCGCACCATTTCTCGTCCTTCAACAATCAGTGGTATCGCAAGTCGATCGAGTACATGCAAGACACGATCGGCACGAAGCCCTCGAAATGGTGTGGCGGATGCCACGATCCCGCCGTGCTCTATGCCGGCATGATGGACACGCCCATCAAGCAGATCGTGCATCGCCCCGAAGCGCAGGCCGGCTTGGGCTGCATGATGTGTCACTCCATCGCCAACGTGAAGAGCACCATGGGCCAGGCGGACTTCTATCTCGAATATCCCAAGCTTCACGAACTGGCCGCGACCAAAAATCCGATTGCCCGCGAGCTGCACGATTTCCTGATCAAGTTGAATCCCGAGCCGCATCGCCGCGTGTTCTTGAAGCCGTTCATGCGCGACCAGACGGCGGAGTTCTGCTCGTCCTGCCACAAGGTGCACCTTGACGTTCCCGTGAATCACTACCGCTGGTTCCGCGGATTCAATGAGTACGACAACTGGCAGGCCAGCGGTGTGTCCGGACAGGGAGCGCGTTCGTTCTACTATCCTCCGAAGCCGCAGCAGTGCGCCGATTGCCACATGCCCATGGAATCGTCGAAAGACCAGGGCAACATCAATGGCTTCGTGCACTCGCATCGCTTCCCGGCAGCGAACACGGCTGTGCCGACGGCGAACGAAGATCCTGCCCAGCTCAAGCTCACGGAAGACTTCCTGAAGAACGGCGCACTTACGGTTGATATCTTTGCTCTGTCTCCCGCGCAAGCTCCGTTGAAGCCGGGCGCAGCCACGCAGTCGGATCTGTCGACGACGTTCGCGGTCGGCGAAGAAGCCGAGAGCAAAATCGCAGCTGCCGCCGGAGGCGAGGCCGTTCTGGTAACAGCTCCGCTCAACCGCGTTCAGCCCGCTTTGCGCCGAGGAGACACAGTTCGCGTTGACGTGGTCGTGCGCACTAAGAAAGTCGGACACTTCTTCCCCGGCGGCACCGTCGATGCCTACGACACCTGGCTCGAACTGAAGGGAACCGATGACAAGGGCCAGACCATCTTTTGGAGCGGCATGGTCGAAGACAATGGCCACGGCCCGGTCGAGAAAGGTGCGCACTTCTATCGCTCATTGCAGATCGACGCCCACGGCAATCCCATCAACAAACGCAACGCGTGGGCGACGCGCGCGGTGGTCTATGTGCGTCTGATTCCACCTGGCGCAGCCGATACCGTGCACTACCGCATCCACATTCCCGAAAATGCCGGCAATAAGATCACACTGCACGCCCGTCTCTGCTACCGCAAGTTCGCGTGGTATGGCACGCAGGAAGCGTTTGCGGGCATACCCGATCCGGCCAAGCCCAATGCGGTTTCCTCGGAATACGACGATCGCCCAACCCTTTTTACGGGGTCATTAAGCGGAGTCTCGGCGAAGGAAGAAAAGATTCCTGACCTGCCCATCGTTCCCGTTGCGCAAGACGAAGTCACGCTTCCTGTGGTCGCGCACAACGCGCCGGCGCTCGCGCCCAGCACGATCGTCCGCAAAGAAGAGTGGCAACGCTGGAACGACTACGGTATCGGCCTGTTCCTGCAAGGGGACCTGAAGGCCGCCGCCGCCGCTTTCGAGAAAGTCACGGAAGCCGACCCGAACAATCCCGACGGCTGGGTCAACATCGGACGCTGCGCCGTCCAGGAAGGTGATATGGCGCGCGCTCGCACCATGTTGGGGAAAGCCCTGTCGTTATCCCCGAATCTGGCACGGGCCAACTTTTTCTACGCGAAAGTCTTGCGCTCCGATGGTAACTACGAGGGCGCTGCGGAGCGACTCCGCAGCGTGCTCGCGCAATATCCCCGGGATCGCGTCGCCTTGAATGATCTGGGACGCGTTCTCTTCCTCCAGCGCAAGTATGACGACTCGGTAAAGGTTCTGCAGTCCGTGCTTGAAATCGATCCCGAAGACTTGCAGGCTCACTACAACCTGATGCTCTGCTATAACGGCCTCGGAAACGAGAAGCTCGCGAAAGAACACCAGGCCCGTTATATGCGCTTCAAAGCCGACGAATCATCGCAGTCCATCACCGGCCCCTACCGCCAGCTTCACCCCGAAGACAACAACGAGCGCCAGTCGGTCCACGAACACATGTCGGTCCCGCTGCCGGTAAGCACAACAACGCATGTGGGGACGGCCGCCCTCGGCCGTCCGGCCGGGCATAGCCCGGCAGCGATTTCTGCCGGAGCCTCCCGATAAATGTTCTTCTCAAGAAAGCACATCCCCTTCTTGATTCTTCTCTGTGCAGCCGTATCTCCGTGCTTGACCCTGCCGAGCTCCGCCCAACAAATCCAGTTCCGCGACATCACTTCCCAGGCCGGCATCCACTTCACCCACAACAACGGCGCCTTCGGCAAGAAGTGGCTTCCCGAAACCATGGGCCCCGGCTGCGCCTTCATCGACTACGACAACGACGGATACCCCGACATCATCCTGATCAACGGCGAAGATTTTCCGGGACATCCCCACGCGGGCCCGACCACGTTGAAGCTCTATCACAACAATCACGACGGAACCTTCACCGACGTAACCCGCAAAGCCGGACTCGCCGTCCCCCTATACGGATTCGGCGTAGCCGTCGGTGACTACGACAACGACGGCTTCGACGACCTCTTCATCTCAGCGTTAGGCCAGAGTCATCTCTTCCACAACAACGGCAACGGCACCTTCACTGAAGTGACCAAGACAGCGGGCATGTGGGGCCCGAACGAATTCTCCACTAGCGCCGCCTGGGTTGACTACGATCGCGACGGCAAACTCGATCTCGTCGTTGCGAATTATGTCCAGTGGAGCGAACCGGGTGACCTCTACTGCACCATAGACGGCGCACATAAATCCTACTGCACGCCTGAATCCTACAAAGGCACATCGTTGCGTCTCTGGCACAACCTTGGCGCTGGAAAATTCGAAGACGCCACTCAAAAAGCTGGACTCGGAGACCCGACGTCGAAGAGCCTCGGGATCGCCATCCTCGATGCGAACGTCGACGGATGGCCTGACATCCTGATCGCCAACGATACGCAGCCCAACAAGCTGTATGTGAATAAGAAAAACGGCACATTCGAAGAGCGCGGAGTCGCTGCAGGAATCGGCTTCAGCGAAGACGGCGTTGCCCGCGCCGGCATGGGCGCCGACGCTGCCGACTACGACCGCAGCGGCCATGCCAGCCTGATTATCAGCAATTTCGCCAACCAGATGGTCTCGCTCTACCACAACGAGGGCAACGGCCTCTTCGTCGACGAAGCCCCACAATCCGAGATCGGCCGCGACACCCTGGTGACGCTCGGCTTCGGCTGCTTCTTCTTCGATTACGACAACGACGGCTGGCCCGACATCTTCGTCGCCGACGGCCACATTGAAAACGAAATCGAGCGAGTGCAGAAGCGTGTGAGCTACGCCGAGCCTCCGCACCTGTTTCGAAACCTGGGCGGTGGAAAATTCACGGAGGTCACCGCGCAGATGGGCAAGTCATTTGGCGCTCCCAAAGTGGCGCGCTCAGCGGCGTACGCCGATATCAACAATGACGGCTTCCTCGACATTCTGCTGACGACAAATGCCGGCCCCGCCTACCTGTTCCACAACGAAGGCGGCACCAATCACAGTCTGCGAATCAAGCTGGTCGGCACAAAATCGAACCGCGATGGCATCGGCGCAGTAGTGCGCGTGACCGCCGGCGCCGATAAGCAATGGAAGATGCTGCGCTCCGGCTCAAGCTATCTGTCACAGAGCGAACTGGTACTTACGTTCGGCCTGGGCGCGCAAACGAAAGCGGATGCAATCGAAATTCAGTGGCCTAGCGGCCAAGTCGACAAGCTCTCGAACGGGAATGCCGGCCAGACAGTGACGGTACAAGAAGGGAAGGGCATCATCTCGAATCGAGCATACGGCCGCGTCAGTTCAAGCAGCAGCTATGCACGAAAGTAGTTGTTTTGGAAATGTCATCCTGAGCGTAGGCATTGCGTTCGCGAATGCGAACGCGATGCCGGAGTCGAAGGATCCCTATCGTTTCAACCGTACGTCCGTAGTTGACATGGTTTTATTACCTTGAATCAAGAACCCCATCTCGTTGAGAGAAACGAAGTGTGTAGGGATCCTTCGACTCCATTTGCCCGCGCGTCTGCGCGGACAAACTCCGCTCAGGATGACAACTATGTGTTTCCTCTGTGTTCCTCCGTGCCCTCTGTGGTTAAATCTCTAACGGAATGAATCTTAAAATTTCTGCCGCCCTCTTCGCCGCGATCCTCGCGGCGTTCGGTCTGCTCAAGCCGGCGTCCCAACCCGATTCCATCGAAGCCGCGCGCCATAACAACCTCGGCAGCGCCTACATGAACCAGCAACTCTTCGAAAAGGGATTGAAAGAGTTCCAGCAGGCGCTATCGGCCGATCCCAAGTTTACGATTGCGCGCGTGAATGAAGGCGTCGCCTACCTCAACCTGCAGAAAGTGGATGAGGCCAAAGTTTCTCTCGAAGAAGCCCTGAAGCAGGATCCGAAAAATCCCAACGCCTGGTACAGCCTGGGCTTGCTCGCGAAAAACACCGGCGACGCGCAGGCCGCGATCGAAGCTTTCAAGCACGTGATCGAGATCGACCCAAACGATGCGGATACCTGGTACTTCGTCGGCACAGCCTATGTGCAGGCCAAGCAGTTTCCGCAAGCCATCGATGCCTTCGAACACGCCCTGAAGATCAACCCCCTGCACGCCTCAGCCGAATTCGGCCTCTCCCGCGCCTACCAGCAATCCTCCGACACCGACCACGCCCGCGAGCACCTGAAAAAATTCCAGTACATCACGCAGAACAAGTACGGCGCCCCCATGAGCCTTGCCTATGGCGAGCAAGGCCAGTACTCACGCGCCGTGGAGTCCCCGCAGCAGCAGTTGAAGCCGCTGGCGCAGATCAAAGTGCAATTTGTGGACGTGACAAAGGAAGCGGGGATTTCATCGAGGTCCTCCGAGAAATCTGACTCGTTCCGAGCTTTTGGTCCTGGCGCATGCTTTCTCGACTTCGACAGTGATGGCAACATCGACCTATTCGTCACGAACAATGGGTCGCAAGGCGGCGCGGCTTTGTATCGGAATCTCGGCAAAGGAAAATTCGAAGATGTTACACAGAAGGTGGGTATCGAACCGGGTCTCCAAGGTATTGGCTGCACTGTGGGCGACTACGACAACGATGGCTTCACGGACCTTGTCGTCAGCAGGAACGACGACGTGCGGCTGCTCCATAACGAAAAAGGAGCCAGGTTCAAAGATGTTACGAGCGAGGCGAATGTCGGGGCGAACAACCTGAATCTTGGTCTTGCCTTCATTGATTACGACCACGATGGCGACATCGATCTGTTAGTGACTCGCAGTGGGGACAAAGCTGAATGGGGCGACATGTTCCGTAATAACGGAGACGGAAAGTTCACCAACGTCTCTGACGCGCTCGGGTTTGACGCGATGGGGGTCACAGGCGGAACAGGGGCGATCGGTACCGATTACAACAACGATCGGGCCGTTGATATTCTTGTTCCGGATCTCGGTCCGGCGATTTTGGAAAATCCTCGAGAAGGCAAATTCCTGCTCAAGAAGCTATGGTCGGAGGGAATGCCGGGCGCGGTGAATGGCGCTGCTGTTCTGGACTTCGATCATGATGGCTGGATGGATGTCGCGTTCACGCATTCTGGCTGGACGAACGGAAAGAGCGTTACTGTTTGGCGCAACAACAAGGCCAAGACGTTCGATCCTGTGCCGTTTCCTAAGGTCGAATGGCTGAAAGCCTACGGCATCGCCGCCTTCGACTACGACAACGACGGCTGGGTCGACCTGGTCGCCGTCGGCGAAACGAAAGACGGCAAGGGCGAAGTCCGCCTCTTCCGCAATCTCGGCCCCGACGGATTCAAAGACGTCACCACCGACGTTGGCCTCGACAAGATCCATCTCGAAAGCCCGCGCGCCATTATCACCGGCGACTACGACAACGACGGCGCCACCGACCTGCTTATCACCCAGAACCACGGCCCTGCGGTTCTCCTGCGCAACGAAGGCGCAACCCAAAACCACTGGCTGAAGCTTTCGCTCAAAGGACTCAACGACAACAAGTCCGCCATTGGAACGAAGGTCGAGGTCTTCTCGGGCGGCAACCGCCAGAAGTTCGAAATTTACGGATCGAACGGATACCTCGGCCAGAACTCCACCGACATCGTCGTCGGCCTCGGCCAGTCGAAAGAAGCTGACATCGTCCGCATGCTCTGGCCCACCGGAGTGCTGCAGGACGAAATTAAAATCGCCGGCGACAAGCGCCAGGAGTTCCTCGAGATCGACCGTCGCGGCAGTTCCTGTCCCACGCTCTTCGCCTGGAACGGCGAGCACTACCAGTTCGTCGCGGACATGCTCGGCGCCGGAGTCGTCGGCCACTGGATCGGCCCGAACCAGCGCGACATCCCGCGCCCAGTCGAGTACATCAAGATTCCCACGGGCCTGGTTCGGACAAGACTGACCTCAGACCTCGGACCTCAGGCCCCAGGCATCAGCCGGACAGGTTCCGCTGAGGTCCGACGCCCGACGTCCGACGCCGGCCTTTTGAGCTTCCGCTTCATGGAACCACTTGAAGAAGCCGTCTACCTAGATCAGGTGCGGTTGCTGGCCGTCGATCATCCCGCTGCGGTCGACGTCTATCCCAACGAATATTTCGCCTCGAACCCGCCGTATCCCGAATTCAAAGTCGTGGTCAGCCGCGACGCGCGCCCGCCTGCCGGAGCCTGGGACGAACACGGCCACGATGTGCTCCCTGATCTACGTGCCCACCGTTTCTTCGGCGATTTCGAGTTGACGCAATTCGCCGGATTCGCCAAGCCACACACCCTCACGCTCGATCTCGGCGACCCCTATAAAGGGGGCCCGCTCTGGCTGCTGATGCACGGCGAGATCGAATACTTCACCGCCAACAGCATGTACGCCGCCGCCCAATCCAAACTCGAGCCGATCGCGCCCTACGTCGAAGCACTGGGCAACGACGGAACCTGGAAGCGCGTCATGGACGATATGGGTTTCCCCGCTGGCGGCCCGCGCACGATGACAGGCGACCTCACTCGCAAGTTGCCGCTCGGCACAAAGAAGATTCGCATCACGACAAATCTGCAAGTCTACTGGGACAGCATCCTTATCAGCCGAACTGAACAGTCTCCGTCGTACTCAGTCACTCCCGTGCCTCTCCTCCACGCCGACCTTGACTTCCATGGCTATCCCTACAAGATCGAAGGAACCCCTCCCGGCAACGTCCACTACATCTACGAGAAAAACAGCGCCACCGGCCCCTACACGCGTCCGCAGGGAACCTACACGCGCTACGGCGACGTCCTCCCATTGCTCACCGCCACCGACGACAAACTCGCCGTCTTCGGTTCCGGCGATGAAGTCCGCCTCGATTTCGATCCCAGCAATCTCCCCCCGCTTCCCCAAGGCTGGGTGCGCGACTATTTCTTCGCCGCCAACGGCTACGAAAAAGACATGGACTTCTACGCCGCCGAGGGCAACTACGTCGCGCCGCTGCCGTTCCTGAGCATGGGCGAATATCCCTATACGCCGAAGAAGTCATTCCCTCTCGACGACGCGCATGTGAACTATCTGCTCGAATACAACACGCGCCACATGTCAGGCAACGAGCAGCGCGGATACTGGTTCGACTACGGCGAGAGTCGCCAACCGTGAGCATGTGGGGACAGCCGCCCTCGCTGTCCGCCGCGCAACGCGCGCTCTTTCGAGGGAGGGAGGAGTCTGGATAGAAAATCGTTTTAATATTGACACTTCGGCCCCCGCCATAATCCAATAGCCGTTCTCATGGAAACCTCGACTGCTGCACCTGCTGGCGTACCACGCTTGCGCCGCACCCTGACGCTCTGGGACCTGATCTTCTACGGGATCGTCCTCATTCAGCCCATAGCGCCCGTGCCCCTCTACGGCATCGCGCAGAAACTTTCCGACGGTCACTTCGTGACCATCATCCTGATCGTGCTGTTCGGCATGCTCATCACGGCGGTGAGTTACGGACGCATGGGCGCGCTCTACCCTACGGCCGGGTCAGCGTACACCTATGTCGGCAAGGGACTGAACCCGCATCTGGGATTTCTAGCCGGATGGGCGATGATTTTGGATTACCTGTTGCAACCACTGATCAATACTGTGTGGATTTCGACGGCATTGCATGAGCGCTATGTTCAGCAGGTTCCGTTCGCTGTCTGGGCGTTGCTGATCGCGGGCATTATGACGGTGCTAAACCTGATTGGCGTGAAGGCGTCCGCCAACGCAAACAAGGTGCTCCTGGGGATCATGTCGGTGGTGGTGGTCGCTTTCGTTGCGCTCGCACTGAAGTACTTGTATGGCGGGCAGGGATGGGCCGGGCTGTTCTCCTTGCAGCCCCTGTACGATCCAAAAACCTTCGACGTGCATAAGATTCTGAAGGCCAGTTCATTTGCAGCATTGACCTACATTGGCTTCGATGGTGTGACTACACTCGCAGAGGATGTCGAGAACCCCAAGCGAAACGTTCTGCTGGCCGTCGTCCTAACCTGTATTTTCGCTGGGGCTTGCAGTGGAGTTGAGGCATACCTCGGGGCCCGTGTTTGGCCAGACTGGCATTCGTTCCCGAATTTTGAAACCGCCTTCATGGACATCTGCAGCCGCGTGGGCGGCAAGGTACTGTTCCATGGAATGGGTGCGATCCTGATTGTGGCAGCCTTTGGCAGCGGGTTAACGGGCACGCTCGGCGCAGCACGTCTGCTGTTTGGCATGGGACGGGACAACGTGCTGCCGAAGAGGTTTTTTGGTCAACTCAAACCCGGTACCAGCACTCCCGCCAATAACATCCTGTTGATAGGCGGCATGGCGTTTGTGGGCGCCATTGTTCTGTACCACATCGGCAACGCTTACGAGCATGCGGCCGAACTCCTCAACTTCGGCGCCTTTCTGGCCTTCATGGGCGTGAACTTTGCCTGCTTCTGGCAGTTCTCGGTCAGGGTGCGAGCAGGATATCGACGGCGACTTCTCGCCGATGCTTTATTGCCACTCATCGGCTTCGTGGTATGCAGCTATTTTTGGTGGAATCTCAATGCGCTGGCGAAGACCGTGGGCGGCATTTGGTTTGCCGTCGGAATCCTCTACGTCGGCTACAAGACCAACTGGTTCCGCTCCGCCCCGGTGATGATCGACTTCAGCGACCAGTAGAGAACGAGCCGCGCTTTAAGACCGTCCCGGGCTATTCTCAAAGTATCGCCGTGGCGTTGTTCCCAGCGCTTTTCGGAACATCGCAATAAACGCACTAGGCGAGCTATAGCCCGCTTCCAGAGCGGCATGGCTGATTTTTTCTCCCGCCGCCAAAAGCTGCAACGAGTGCAGCAACCGCAACTGCTGTCGCCATTTTCCCAGCGACATCCGCGTTTCCTGTTGGAACAGCCTTTCGACGGTTCTCTTGCTCGCCCCGGCTTGTTTGCACGCCCACGCCAAAGAACGGGCGTTGTCGGGGTTGCGTTGCAGCGCTGCCGCAGCACGTGCCGCTCGCGGATCGGAAGGGCTGGGCAGCTGCAGAGGGACTGCCTGTACGGTTTCGAGCTGGTCGATCAGAACGTCGATCAGATGCGCGTGAGTTTTTGATTTGCGGTTCAGCTTACCCACGGTGCAGAGATGAACAATCAGTTGCTGCAGCAGAGGTGAAACGTTCACCACGCAACACGTTCGGGGAAGCCGTCGTACCAGACGCGCCCGCAGGTAAATCGTCCGCATCGACACCGCGCCCGACATGAGAATGCTGTGCGGAGTGCGTGCGGGTATCCAGACTGCCCGCTGCGCAGGCACGACCCACGTTCCGGCGTTCGTGCGAACCGTCATCACGCCTCGGCAGGCGTAAACGAGCTGATCTTCCGGATGCAGGTGCTCCGGGATAGCATGGCCGTGCCCAAGATCGTAGGCCAGCGCAGTCACCGGCGACGGCAGCTTCGGGCAGACGTGAACGCTCTGTCGCTTTCTCGACATTCATTGTCACAATAGCGTAATGACGTATCCACGGCAATAGCTTAATCTTTGCTCCAAGTTCACGGTTCGAGAGGAGAGCAATCATGCTGGGATCGACCAACATCGTCGCGTTTGTTCCGATCAAAGACTCGGAAAAGGCCCGTGCTTTCTACGAAGGCGTGCTCGGCTTGCGCTTCGTGAAAGATGATGGGTTCGCGCTCGTCTTAGAAGCCAACGGAATCATGGTGCGAGCCGCGAAGATGAAAGAGGTCACGCCAGCGCAGTTCACCATATTGGGATGGCAGGTGTCAGATATAGAGCAAGTAGTGCGTGGGCTCGCCGCGAAAGGCGTGCACTTCGAAATCTTCGGATTCTTCAAGCAAGACGAACTCGGAATCTGGACCGCCCCAACCGGAGACAAAGTCGCATGGTTCAAGGATCCCGACGGAAATATCCTCTCAGTTTCGCAGCATGTATAGACCCGGAAGCAACGGCCAGTTCGCGTGGCGCGAACGCTGCGCATTGCAATAGATTGAGTGGTCTTGTCCCGGAGGGACATCTGGGAATAGCCCGGCGTTTCCAACGCCGGGTCAGCGAATCGAACGCGAGTCCCGTCCCGGAGGGACGGCTGAAATGGTACCAATGACGTGGGTGTTTAGCCGTGCCTCCGGCACGAGTTAAGCTCTACCATCGTACCCGCCAGTGAAACTGGCGGGCTACTGTCGGTGGTCCCTGCGGGACCGGCTCACTTTCATTGAGATCTATTCCACATTCCACCCGCTAACTTCCACCACCGCTTTTGCCGCGCCCAGCTCACTGGCACGGTAACTCGCGGTGATCTCCCGCTTCTCTCCCGGAAGCAGCGAAATGTAATTGTCCTCCCAAATAACCGGCAGGATCTCTTCCCCCTTCATGCCCTTATCAACTTTCAACCGTACAAAGAACGCCAGGCTCTTGCTCGGATTCTCAATCGTAACGTGCGTGACCTCAGCCTCACCTTTGCGCTCGGTGCGGTCGGTCACTTTCAACTTCACTTTCGACAACTGCGAGATCGCCGTGAAGTCCGCGTACGACGCAGTCGGCGTCATCCACCATGTAGACTTTGCCCAATCGAGCGTTTCCGGTTTGGTCGAGAGCCAGTAGAAATTCGATCCCACGAGCTTTCCGGCGGAGTCTGTCAGCTTTAGCACGAGGAAGTATGTATTGCTCAGTCCGGAGACATCCGGCAGAGTGAAGATCTTCGCCGTGCTGTCGGCCGCGGCATCGACCGAATTCTCCTGCGAAAACTTCTCGGTCGCATCGAGGTTGTAGATCTTGGTTGTGAGTTTGAGCCCTTTCACATCGGTGTACTGGCTGCTGACCACCCAGATCGAGTGATCGTCATATCCGTAGATCGGATGCAGCGCTTCCATTGCCCGCTTGGCGCCGAAATATCCCCCACCCGGACGCAGGTAGTAGTCATACAAATGCCAGATCATCGATGGCCACGCGTTGTTCAGCATCCACTGAATCACGCCAGTCGACTGATATTTATTCCGGCTGTACGCCTCGTACATGGCACGCACGCCTTCATAGGTCTGCATCTGTGACTTGATGGCGAAGTCCTCCACGTTGTCCGACTTGCCGTAGCGATTCGCCAGCGCCTCGCTGAACACGTTGATGGTTTTGAACTCGCCGCCGCCCGCGTGATAGTTCCACACCTCATCGATCGGCCACAGGTGATCTTTACCGACCATCGCGCGAATGCTCTCGACAGGCGGAACCGCAGGCCCCATGCTGGTTTCGGTATTGAATCCGTAAGCGCCGCCGCATCCCCCGGGATTGCATAGCTTGCGCCCGGGTTGGCCCTCAGGCGTGTCTACCTGCCAGTAACTGGGAGCAACGTATTCGTAGGGCCCGCTCATCTTTGCGCCACTGTCGCCCGTGACGCTGGTCTTCTTTCCGGTAGCTGACGACACCACTGGATTCGGCCACAGCAGTTCTTTCTCGATATCGAGATACATCTGCTCCACATCCGGCGGCGGCGGATTATCGCTGCCGTTCAGCCACATCACCATGCTGGGATGGCTTCGCAGCCGGTAAATCTGATCGCGCAGCGACTGTTTCGCAATTTCAAAATCCTGCGGCTGCCAGCGCGGCCAACGCTCCCAAAAGTCGCAGCAGCACCATCCCGCCATCACCAGAATGCCCTGATGATCGGCCAGGTTGTAGAACTCCTCCGTTTCCAGCTTTCCTTCCAGTCGGACCGTGTTCAGCCCCATGTCGCGTACGTAGCGGAATTCATCCTGCAGTCGCTCGGAGTTCTCGCGCAGCATCATGTCGGGAGTCCATCCCCCGCCGCGAATCAGGATGTTTTTGCCGTTGATGTGGAAGGCGCGCCCGCCAACCGAATTGAGGTCTGACGTGATTTCGCGGATGCCAAACTCCGTATTTGATTGATCACTGATGGCGCTGTTGACTTCGAACTTCATGATGAGCTTATAGAGGCTGGGCTTACCCATCTGCGCGGGCCACCACAGCCGCGGGCTGGTGAACACAAGTTGAGAGAACTTGTCTGGCGTAAAAGTCACGTCCTTCGACTCGTTCGGAGCGAGTTCGACATCCTGCTCGAACGCGGCGCCCGCCGTCATCTCGTCAATACGCCCCATGAGCTTGCCCTTGACCGGTTCATTCGTACCATTCTTGAGCTGCGCGGTCACGGTGAGCCGTGCGCTGTCATTCGCCGGCGGATTCAACTTCGAAACCACCGTCGGATAGCGCAGAGCGACCGGGCCGCTTGTCGTCACATACACTTCTCGCCACAGCCCCATGTTCTTGTCGGGCGGGGCCGGGTTCCAGTCGACGAAAGTGATGGCGAGATCGTGGTCGGTGGGCGCGAACGCCTGCACCGCCAGCACATTTTCAGCGCCGGTTTTCGCCGCGGCCGTAATGTTGAATTCGTAAGTCCGCCAGGCTCCCGCGACGTCATCTGACTTCGCAATCTGCTTCCCGTTCAGAAAAATATTGGCCCGGTAGTTGATCCCGTTGAACTTCAGCCAAATTGTCTTCCCTTTGTACGACGCGGGAATGGTGAACGCCTTGCGGTACCACCACGAGACGGCGTAGGGACTGTCGGACGCCATGGCAATGTTCGAGAAATTGGCCCCAATGGGATAGTTCACACCAGGAAAGCTGCGCAGGTTCATTCCGGGGAACGGATCAAGCAGAGACTTATCCTTGACTAGGGCTGCCACCACCGTGCTCGGAATGGTTGCCGTATGCCACCCCTTCGGAGCGAATGCGGGAGTCGAAATCACCTCCCCCTTGGCCTCGACTTTCGCGGAAGTCTGGAGGGCCCAGCCCTCCCGCAGAGTGAACTTGGGTTCCGACACACCCTTTTCGGCAGGTGCGGCCGGGGTTTTCTGCTGGGCTGCCAGGAACGAACTCAGTATGAATTGCGCCAGAAGGAAGACAGTAAAAGACAGCGGCTTGCCGGGTTTCATGGGGCTCCTTTTGCAGGTGCGCGTCGTGATTGGGCTCGAAGAACTTGGAAAAAGCGTCGCAGAAAGGGATAACACTTCTATTAATTCGTTTCAATAGCGGATTTTAGAAGGCTGTGAATTGCGCGGCCTGGGTGCAAGGGGCTTTGCCTGTGAGCGACAACGGAACATGTGGCGACGGCCGCCTCGGCCGTCCCGCCGATGCGAAGCAAGGCGGAACCGTCAAAACTGCCGAAAACCAGCCGGCGAATCGAGCACGAATCCCTCGCCGAACAAACTGGGAGCAACTCGTCTTCGAAAGCTGCCCGGACTGGTCCGCTCAGCGACGTAGTTTATAATTAGCAATTCGCCTGTCTATTCTGGAGTGATAAGAACATGATTCGCTTTCTACAAACGTCTGGCCAAACTACGAAGTATATCCTCGGAGGTTTGTTGCTGATCATCTGCGCTTCGATGGTCATCACGCTGATTCCCGGTGGGTTGGGAGGGGATGTTTTCGGCGGCGCCCCCGGCAAGGGCATTGTCGCCAAAGTGGACGGTAACGACATTTCCGCCGATGACGTCCGCACCACGGCCAAGCAGATGTTGCAGCAACAGATGCCGCAGGGAAACGCGGCTAACATGAGCATGTTGCTGCCGTTCTTTTCCCAGCGCGCCGCTGAGCAATTGATTACCCGCCAGGCACTGCTCAGCGAGGCCTCCCGCATGGGGTTGCGCGTGACCCCTGAGGAAGTGAAAGAAGAACTGCAGCACGGCCGTTACGCCGCGACCTTCTTTCCCGGCGGCAATTTCATCGGCGAACAGGAATACCAGGATATGCTGACGCGCGCGAATCTGACTCCCGCAAAGTTCGAAGAGTCCGTCGGCCATGACCTTCTCCTGACCAAACTCCAGGCGCTGATCTCAGGCACCGCCAGTGTGAGCGATTCCGAAATTCATGAGCAGTTCGTCAAGCAGAATACGAAGGTCAAATTCGACTATGCAGTCTTGAAGCAGGACGACATCAAGAAAGGCCTGCATCCCAGCGACAGCGAGTTGAAGGCCTACTATCAAAGCCATCTTGCCAGCTACGCAAACTCGATTCCCGAAAAGCGCAAGGTGAAGTACGCCGTCATCGACACCAACAAGGTCGAGGGCGGTGTAACGGTTACCCAGGATGACTTGCAGAGCTATTACCAGCAACACCGGGATGCGTATCGCGTGCCCGAGCAGGTGAAGGTCAGCCACATCCTGATCAAGACGCCTTTGCCCGGTCCGGACGGGAAAGTTGACGAGAAGGGCGTGGCGGAAGCGCAGCACCGTGCCGAGGATCTGTTGAAGCAATTGAAGGGTGGCGCGAAGCTGGAAGATCTCGCGAAAAAATATTCGGAAGACCCTGGCAGCGCGAAGGAAGGCGGATCGCTCGGCTGGATCGGGCGCGGGCAGACCGTCGCCGAATTTGAAAAAACGGCATTCTCGCTTCCCAAGGGCCAGATCAGCGACCTGGTCAAGAGCAGCTATGGCTTTCACATCATCCGGGTTGACGACAAGCAGGATGCGCATATGAAGACGCTCGACGAGGTGAAGGCCGACATCGAGCCCGCTCTCAAGCATCAAAAGGCCCAGCAGATTGCGCAGCGCCAGGCAGAGAGCCTGTTGCGGGACGCGAGAACCCAGGGTCTCGACGCGGCTGCCGCCAAGCAAAGCGTTCCAGTAGTCACGTCGGACTTCTTCGCCCGCCGCGACATGCTGCCGGGCCTGGGACCGTCCCCTCAATTCATGGAAGCTGTTTTTGCGGCGCAGGAAAAAGCTCCACCGGACCTGGCTTCCTCCTCACAGGGAGCCGCGGTGTATGAACTGCTAGCCATCAAGCCGCCCGCAACGCCGACCTTCGAAGAGATTCGCGCCCGCATTGAGGACGAATTCAAGACCGAGCAATCGAAGACTCTCCTGACGCAAAAAGCTCAAGAACTCTCCGATCGCGCCAAGGCCTCCCATGATCTGAAGAAGGCGGCGAAAGAGCTCGGCGCCACGATGAAGACCAGTGATCTGGTTCTGCCCGATGGGCAGGTGCCAGAAGTCGGTTCCATGTCCGGCCAGGCTGCGGTTGCGTTCACCCTGAAGCCCGGAGAGATCAGCGTCCCGATCAGCAGCGGCACGGATGCCGCGGTGCTACAGATCCTTGAGAACCAGCAACCCACCGATACGGATTACACCGCCAAGCGCGATCAGATTCGCGATTCCCTGCTGCAGGGCAAGCAGCAGGAGCGCTTTGGGTTGTTTGTCTCGAACCTCGTCGATGAGATGACGAAGTCCGGCAAGATCAAGCGGAACCAGGAAGAGCTCAAAGCGCTCACCCGCGCCGGCAGCGAGTCCGGAATGTAGCGGCAGGTCATGTCTTTTGCTCGTGCCGCAGGCATCTTACTGCATCCGACGTCATTGCCTTCACGCGGCGGGATCGGCGATTTCGGTCCTGCCGCGTATCGCTTCGTAGACTTTCTTGCTTCCGCCCGTCAGGGCGTCTGGCAGGTTCTGCCTCTGGGCCCGCTGGGTTACGGAAATTCGCCCTACTCGTCGACCTCCGCTTTCGCGGGAAACCCGCTGCTGATCAGTCTCGAACGCTTGGCCGACCATGGCTGGATCGATCACGGAGAGCTGGATGCGCTCCCGCCTGCCTCCGGTCCCGTCGAATATGATCACGTCTTCGCGCAAAAACTTCCTCTCCTGTTTGAGGCGGCACACCGTTTCCTGAAATCCGCTTCCCAGGAAGCTCTCGGTCGTTTCGAGTCCTTTCGGGCAGAGAACGCCTGGTGGCTCGATGACTTTGTCCTGTTCGACTCGCTGCGCGCCCGCCACAAGCTCAAACCCTGGAATCAATGGCCGCACGACCTTGCCTCTCGGGAAACAGCCGCACTGAAAAAAGCCACAGAGGAACTTTCGGATGACCTTCGGGTGCGGAGCGCCGTGCAGTTCGCTTTCTATGAGCAGTGGCGGGCGTTACGTCGATATTCTGCGGAGCGTGCCATCCGAATCGTGGGCGATGTTGCCATCTTTGTGAACCACGACAGCGCCGATGTCTGGACTCATCCCGAGCTCTTTCGCCTGGATGGCCAGTTGGAGCCCGAGGTGGTGGCGGGAGTTCCTCCCGATTTCTTCAGCAAGACCGGACAGCGCTGGGGAAATCCCTTGTATCGCTGGGATGTAATGAAGCAGCGCGGCTATCAGTGGTGGATACAACGCCTGCGCTGGGCCACGCAGCATTGCGACTACATACGCCTCGATCACTTCCGTGGCTTCGATCAGTTCTGGGAGATTCCCGCCGCCGATCCAACTGCCGTGAATGGCCGCTGGGTCGATGGCCCGCGCGACGACTTGTTCCTCAAGCTGCGCGAGGCCTTGGGTGGACTGCCCTTCTTCGCCGAAGACCTCGGCTACATCACGCCAGAGGTGCATGCGCTGCGCGACCGCCTGCAAATTCCTGGGATGTCAGTGCTTCAATTTGGTTTCGGCGACGAAGGCGCGCACATGTATCTGCCGCATCGCGCCGCAGGAAAAGTCGTTTACACCGGGACGCATGATAACGACACCGTGGTTGGCTGGTGGCACTCTGGCGCCGCCGACCACGAACGCCGCAATGCCGAATCGTATCTAGGCCGCTGCGAAGACGGCATTCACTGGGCCTTCATTCGCGCGGCTCAGGGTTCGACCGCCTGCCTCAGCGTGGTCCCAATGCAAGACATTCTCGGACTCGGTAGCGAAGCCCGCATGAATACACCCAGCCTTCACGGCGGCAACTGGCGCTGGCGCTTCCAAGAGAACCACCTGAATGGGAACCTTGCGTCGAAGATGGCGTTGCTGGCCGAAATAAGCGACCGTCTTCCCAAGCCATTCGCGTCTCAATCGAACGACAGCTTTTTTGCCTGACAAACCTCCTTATTGGTCATCCTTCTCCCTTTTGTCGCGTGCCTCCTCCCGGTCGAATACAACTTTGATTATGACGAGGACGACAAACACAATCGCGCCCGCAATCAGGAGAATATGGCCCACACAACAAGGTATCGCGCCACAACCGGCCCGTCGAATGGCGTCGGTAATGGCACTGGTAACACCACGAAAGGGCGGCCAGCAGCCACCTTCTTGGTATGTTGTGCTCACGCCCGTTTGGGTAGCATCGAGGAGTGATATACGGACTCACCATCCAAAAAGTTGGAAAGAGCTTTGAGCTTCGTTGCCCCGAATGCACCTGCCTGACGGGGAGGCTCGGCCTGGTTCGTCAGGATGGTCCACGTATCCGGCTCCACTGCCGGGTGCATCCAGAGAATTTCGGGGAATGGAAATCAGAACCAGAAATGGATCGCGAGAAACTCGCTTTGGCAGGACGGATAGGACTGAACTAAAGACGAACTGCACTACTCGAGATATAGACCTAGTCCGCCCACTCGGTTTCACGAATTTTGCGTGAAATACCGATCCAGCACCACATGCAGCGCTTCTTGAAGAAATCTGAGACCCACGAGACGCACCTCGTTCTCGGCGTCGCCTAATCTCCGAAAGACAAGTGAAGGTTCAGTCTTTCGCCACATTTCCCGGGAACGTCCCGTGTGTCCCCAGGTTTCTACTGCGCCGAACTCTACCGCGCATCAAGCACATCCCAGCGATCCCTCCACTGCTCCCACAGCCGAGTTCTGCGCCTTCCCGACGAACGCCCCGCACTTCGTGATTTTCGACGCGTGGCATTTCGATTTCCCGCCTTACTCTCAATCCCCGGATACAGCCGCAAACTCTTCGCCGATCCCACTTTCTCAATGGGTATCAGGTACCACGCATCCTCCGGTTGCACGTGCGCCGCAATTACATCGATATCTCTCTTCGTATATCGTTCCTTCCCGCCCCTCCGCGTCGCATGCACCGGCTCCACTTCATATCCCCGCCCGATGCAGCCTCCCCCGTCCCTTTCACCTGCACCCGAATTGCCCGCCCGCTCCGATGCCGCAAAAGGAAATCAAATTTCTGATTGTCGCCCCACGGCAGCGCTACATCAAACCCCATCGTCTCCCCTTCAGCAAAAACGCCGCCTGCGAAATCTCCCCCGACCTCTTAGGATTCCCCCGCAATCGGACCCACCACTTCTCCGCCGGATCCACGCAAGCATAAAGCCACGGAATCACGATGCCCCCGCCAATGTTGCTATGTCCCTTTTCGTCCACAAATTGGGTGCGGTCGCCAAACGTGCCATGTCGGCTCTCGTCCTCGCCCTGGGTGCCCCATTTCTCGCGCGCACTCTGCGCGAGAAGTGCGGATTTCCCGCCCCCAGAATCACCTCGAGACTCCCTCGCAATCTCCGCCCCCGATTTCACCACCACCCACCGAACCCCATTCCCCGATTTTTGCTGAACCAACTCCACAGACACTCCTCTCGAGGCGCCTCGCCGATGGCCTTGGTCCGAGACAGCTCGGAAACGCCACTTGCGAATTGCAGCCATCGAACTCTGTGAGAACTCTGGCTCGCCGCTGATTACTGCAGCATCTTTGAGTTTCCCGTTGGGCGCAATGATAGCGCGCAACTCCACCGCGCCCGCTCTGCCGCTGCGAAGAGCGTCCTTCGGATACCTGGGTCGCACCATGTTGTCGGGAAGAGGTGACGCGGACGGCTCTGGCGCTGCACGACAGCGAGGGATGTCTTCTTGCGAGCCAGACTGATCCGTCGATACTGGAACAACAAGATTGCAGGCAATCAGTGCTGCAACGACCGCCTTAATCATAAGCAGGATACTGTTCCTTACTTCGCCGCCACCGTCTCCCTGACTCCAATCTCCGGCACACTCCGCCCCACCACGACCGCGATCTGGCGCACCTGCTTCATCAGATCATCAAACTGATCCGGAAACAGCGACTGTGGCCCATCAGAGAGAGCCTGATCCGGCTGCGTATGCACTTCCACCATGAGCCCGTCAGCGCCCACGGCAACCGCTGCGCGCGATAGCGGTGTAACTTTATTGCGCTTACCGGTGCCGTGGCTGGGATCGACCAGGATCGGCAGGTGGCTCAACCGCTGCACAGCCGGCACAACGCTGAGGTCCAGCGTGTTGCGCGTGTGATCGGCGAATGTGCGCACGCCGCGCTCGCACAGCGCGACGTTGTAATTACCCTCGCTGAGAATGTACTCGGCCGCCATCAGGAATTCTTCCAGCGTCGCCGACATGCCGCGCTTCAGCAGCACCGGCTTGCGGGCGCGCCCCGCGCGCTTGAGCAACGAGAAGTTCTGCATGTTGCGCGCGCCGATCTGGATCATGTCCGCATACTCTTCCACCAGATCGAGCGATTCGTGGTCGATGGCCTCGGTGATGATCCTCATTCCAAACTGCTTGCGAATCTCAGACATGATCTGCAGCGCTTCCTCACCCAGCCCCTGAAACGAATAGGGTGAAGTGCGCGGCTTGTAAGCGCCGCCGCGGAAAAATTGCGCCCCGGCACGGTGCACGCGCTCGGCCACGGCAAACGCCTGTTCGCGGCTCTCGATAGCGCACGGCCCGGCGACAATCGCCAGCCCGGTTCCCCCTATGGTCGCCGTCGATCCCGGGAATCGGATCACGGTGTTTTCTTCCTTCACATCGCGGCTGACCAGTTTGTAGGGCTTCGAAACCTGTATGACTTCCTGCACCCCGGGCATCTCTTCGAGCGTGCCCTGTTCGACTTCGCCCTTGTTGCCGGTAATGCCGATGGCGGTGCGGGTCGCTCCCGGCATCGGATGGGCGCGATAGCCCAGCTTCTCAATTTTTTCGCAAACGGCGCGGACCTGTTCTTCACTAGCCTGCGCCTTCATGACGACCAGCATAGATTCACCCTAAGAAAGGACAATGTGGGAACAGCCGCCCCCGGCTGTCCGTCGAGCGAAGCTCGACTTGGCGGCCGCAGGAGAAGCCGCACTCGTAAGTGTACCGTTGCCCTGACCTGCCCCGCAAATGGAGCAAAAGCCGGTCGGATTCACGGGCATCTATACTTCTTCTATGCCCCGATCCATGGCGCAGGAACAGGACCTTCTCAAGCGGCCCGCGCCGAAGCGCCCGCCCCGCCTGACTTCCCGCCGCATCGGCATCCACACGTCGACCGCCGGAGGCGTGCAGAACGCCGCCGAACGCGCCTATCGCCTCGGCTGCAATACCCTGCAGATATTCTCCTCTAGCCCGCGGCGTTGGGCTCCTTACGAACTAAGCGAGCCGCATTGCGCCGAGATGAACCGCTTGCGCGCGCATTATGATCTGAAGCCGCTCGTGGTCCACACCAATTACCTGGTGAACCTCGCCAGCTCGAACGAACGTTTCCTCCAAATGTCACTCGAGGCCTTTCGGGGCGAAGTCGTCCGCGCTCTGTCTCTCTGCGCCGACTATCTCGTATTGCATCCCGGATCCTTTCGTGGCGCCGACCGTGAGCAGGGATTGCTGCGCACCGCTGCCGCGATCGCCGCCTCGACCCAAGGCCTCGATCTCGCAAAGGGCGGACTGACCATCTTGATCGAGAACACAGCCGGCGCCGAATTTTCGCTCGGCGGCAGTTTCGAACAAGTCGCGGAAGTTCTTGAGCGCCTCGAGGGAATCGTCCCCGTCGGCGCTTGCATCGATACCTGCCACACGCATGTTGCCGGATACGACATAGTCAGCGAAGAAGGTCTCTATCAGACCCTGCAGCATCTCGATGCAACAATCGGGCTTAACCGCGTGAAGGTCTGGCACTGCAATGACGCGAAAGCTCCCCGCGGGTCAAAGCTCGACCGCCACCAGCACATCGGGAAGGGAATGATCGGCAGAGAGACATTCCGCCGTCTGCTGAACGATCTGCGCCTGTCCCACGCCGCATTCATCGCCGAGACCCCGATCGACAAGCCGGGCGACGACCGCAGAAATGTTGACGCCCTCAAGAAGCTAGTCGTAGAGACGTAGTTTGCTACGTCTCTGCCGCCACCCCTCCGTGCTGCCCGTTGGCGAGAGAGACGTTGCCAGCAACGTCCTTACGGCTGATACTCTTTAGCCCATGAAACTCTACCGTTGCCAAGGGCGCATCGTCGCCGAGCATGCTGACCAGTTCTACGAGATCGCCGCAGCTTCCTGGGACGAAATCATTGCCCGAGAAGGTCTCTTCGATCATCTCAGCCACATGATTTTGCAAGCGAGGCGAACACAGGCCCCCGCTCCAAGCGACATTCTCCCGCCCATCGGCAGCCAGGAAGTCTGGGCCGCCGGCGTGACCTACTACCGCAGCCGCGACGCCCGCATGGAAGAGTCGAAGAGTTCCGGCGGTGGCGACTTCTACGATCGCGTCTACTCTGCCGCTCGACCGGAGCTGTTCTTCAAGGCGACGGCTCATCGCGTGGTCGGACCGGGCGCAAAGGTGGCAATCCGCAGCGACGCCTCCTGGTCGGTGCCCGAGCCCGAATTGGTCCTGTTCATCACCCCCGGCGGAAAAATCGCCGGCTACACCATCGGTAACGACATGAGCTCCCGCGACATCGAAGGCGAGAATCCTCTGTACCTTCCGCAAGCCAAAGTCTACGACCGTAGCTGCGCGCTAGGGCCGTGCCTGCTCATTTCGGATGAAGCTTTGCCCGCATCCACCGCCATCAGCATTGAAATTCGGCGAGAAGGCAAGGTGTCATTTTCCGGCGCGACCACACTCAAAGAAATGAAGCGGAAGCCGGAGGAGTTGGCGCGTTATCTCTACCACAGCAACAGCTTTCCTTCTGGCTGTTTCCTCTTCACCGGCACCGGTATCGTGCCGCCGGACTCGTTCACGCTGCGCGAGGGCGATGAAATCAACATCACGATCCCGCCGATCGGCACTCTGTCGAACCTAGTCGGATAGCGCGCTTCACAAAGAAAAACCTTGAACCGCGAAGGACACGAAGTTCCACGAAGGGCCTTGGTCCTAGTTTTTCCTTCGTGAACCTTCGTGTCCTTCGTGGTTCACGGTTTATGCCAACGCCGCCATTTCCCCGTCCAAAAGCTCCACTCCGTAACCCACCGTGTAAAATAAAAGATTATTCCCTGGTAGTTACTCGCACTATGGCGATCGAAGAAAAATCTGCGAACGCTGTAACCAACGGCCCTGAAGCCGCCGCACCCACGTCTCGTCCAAACGACGAGCGCTATGACGCTCAGACCGTCGAAAAAAAGTGGTTCGAACGTTGGCAGCAGGATGAGTCGCTCTACGCCGCCGAACCCAACTCGACGAAGAAGAAGTACTACGTGCTCGAGATGTTGCCCTATCCCTCGGGCGCCTTGCACATGGGACACGTGCGCAACTACTCGATCGGCGACGCGCTTGCCCGCTACATGTGGATGAACGGTTACAACGTCCTCCATCCCATGGGATGGGACTCGTTCGGCTTGCCCGCCGAGAATGCCGCCATTTCGAACAACACGCCGCCACGCGAGTGGACGCTCCGCAACATCGCCAACATGAAGGCGCAGATGAAGCGGATCGGCTTCGCTTACGACTGGTCGCGCGAAGTCACCACCTGCCTGCCCGATTACTACCGCTGGAACCAATGGTTCTTCCTCAAGCTCTACGAGCAGGGCCTGGTCTACCGCAAGAAGAGCAAGGTGAACTGGTGCCCAAAGTGCGCAACGGTGTTGGCGAACGAACAGGTCGTCAACGGATGTTGCTGGCGCCACGAAGATACGCTAGTCGAACAACGTGAGTTGGAGCAGTGGTTCGTTCGAACCACCAAGTACGCGGAAGAATTATTGCGCGATCTCGACCGCCTCCAAGGCTGGCCCGAGAAGGTGCGCACCATGCAGCGCAACTGGATCGGCCGCAGCGAAGGCGCGCTCGTCGATTTTCAGCTTGAGGGCAATGCCGGTCCCGCGGGATCGAAGATCAGTGTCTTTACTACGCGCATCGATACGATTTACGGTGCGACCTCATTGCAGCTTGCGCCCGAACATCCTCTCGTAGCCGACTTCACGCGCTACAACCAGCCGCTCGGCGCTGCAGTCCAGCAGTTGATCGGCGAGCAGCGTAAAGCAAAAGAGGTCGGGGACATCGGCGAGATCGAAAAACACGGCGTGAACACGCACCGCTACGCCATCAATCCGTTCAATGGCGAGCGCATCCCCATCTGGATTGCCAACTATATCCTGATGGACTACGGCACGGGCGCCATCATGAGCGTGCCCGCGCACGACGATCGCGATTACGATTTTGCCAAGAAGTACAAGCTCGAGATTCGGCTGGTAATTCTTCCCGTCGGCAACGATCCAGAAGAGACAATGGCGGAGCCGAAACTGCCGTTCACCACGCACGACGGCATGGTGATCAACTCGGGCCCGTACAGCGGCGTGAGTTGCGCCGAAGCCGTCAAGAAGATGACGGCCGACGCCGAGGAGAAAGGATTCGGCAAAGCGACCGTCACCTATCGGCTCAAAGACTGGGGCATCTCGCGCCAGCGCTACTGGGGTACGCCGATTCCCATGCTCTATTGCGAGAAAGACGGCATTGTTCCCGTGCCCGAGAAAGACTTGCCGGTGATCTTGCCGGAAAAAGTCGACGTCACGCTCACCGGCGGGTCGCCTTTGGAGCGAGTGCCGGAATTTGTCAACGCCACGTGTCCGAAGTGCGGCGGCCGCGCGCGCCGCGAAACCGACACGATGGATACATTCGTCGATTCTTCGTGGTACTTCTACCGCTACACCGACGCACACAACGACCACGCGCCCTTCGACGGGAAGATCGCGCAGTACTGGTTCGGAGATCGCGGCATC
>Ga0137382_10000010_pt1 | contig 74789 bp, 57 predicted proteins | sample SagtaG_15_FD_104816 | JGI IMG/M metagenome (GOLD analysis project Ga0137382, IMG submission 104816) | Vadose zone soil microbial communities from Sagehorn Ranch, Mendocino, California, USA - Sage2_R_20_16 metaG | ecosystem: Environmental > Terrestrial > Soil > Vadose zone | place: USA... | reverse complement strand
TTCGTCCATTTCTCCGCGATCGTGGCTGATGGCTATAAGACGTTGAACGATGGCCAGGCGGTTGAATTCGAAGTTTCCAAGGGCCCCAAGGGCCTGCAGGCCTCGAACGTACAGCCCCTCTAAGGAACAGCTGATCCAGCTTCGCTGAATCAGCTCACTTCACAAAATTACAAAACGGGCGGCGCGACGCAAGTCGTGCCGCCCGTTCTGCTTTTCCGCCTGCCCTTCTTCGGCACAGCCATTCTTGGCTGTGCACTTTTACACAACGCAACAATTCCAACGGTCTTTACCACAAAAGGACAGTAGCATTTCCGCTACACAGTACTTCGCGCCTATTGAAGAAAGCGCCTACGAATCCGACCATGGAACTATCTCCCGAAGCGCAGCCTGTCTCGTGGGCGCACCCGCTGCCCGGTGGGAATCCAAACAGGGTGGCCGCGGCTGGATCGGGGGTACGAGATAAAACCATATGGGCACGCTGAACCGCAAAGAATTGGATCGTCTCGAACGCCGCGAGCTCCAACTCACCATTCTCGCCGCTGCTTTCGTTCTGGTGCAGGCGGCCGGACTGGCCATGTTCATGTACCCGCTGGTGTTCCTCTATCCGGTTGGCAATAAGTGGACACTTCGCGCATCCTTCTTCGGTTTTTGTGCGCTGACTCTCCTTTTCGTCGGCTACTTGCTCGAACGCCAGCGCACCGTGCGCAAACTCAAGGAGCAGATTCTCGCCGAGCTGGAACGCAACGTCACCTTGCAGCATCAAGCCAGCGTGGACTTGCTCCACACCATGCCCGACCAAAATCATTTCTGGGATCGCCTGACCATGGAATACCGGAGGGCCATGACCATGCAAAAGACGCTCTCAATCTTGCTCGTGAAGGCCAAGCCCGCCGGCTCTTCCGCAAAAGAATCCACAACGGAAAATGACGCAAGCTCGGAAGCCTGGAGCGACGCCGCGAAAGCCATGTCCCGCAAGCTGCGGCCCAGCGATTCCATCTACCGCCTTGCGGCAGATACGTTCGCCCTGGTGTTGCCCGAGACCGACGTCCTGAACGCCAAGCGTGTCGCGGTCCGCCTGCAGGAAGAACTGCAAACCGTCCGCGCCAAACACAGCGTGTCCTTTGACATTACCGCGCACAATTATCCCGAGCACGTGAAGAGCGCGCACGAACTGGAAGACATCGTGAAGTCCCTGCTCCCCGAGCAGGACGAATTTGCGGCCACCGCTCCGGTCCAGGTTCCCCTTCCCGTCGCGAAGTCCTAGGATTTCGCGGACGTCGCAGTTTTGTTTTTAGTTTTTGTTTGTTCTTGGTTTTGATTTTGTAGTGGCCGGTCTTGAAGCGGCCCGCGAGGCTAATGCAATTCCGACGCTCAATGTCGCGAAATCAATTGCGCGCAGAAAAAATCAGCCGAGCGCCTGCTTCAAATCTTCGATCAAATCTTCTTTGTCTTCGAGGCCGATCGAAACGCGCACCGTTCCCGGACTGACGCCCGCGCGCCGCAATTCCTCGTTCGTCATGTTGTAGTGCGAACTATAAATCGGAAGAATCACCAGCGATTCCACTCCGCCAAGACTTGCCGCCAGCAGAAACAACCGCACGCGGTCGCAGAAGTGCCGCGCCGCCGGCAGCCCGCCTTTCATGTCGAAGGCCAGCATGCTCCCGAATCCGCGCATTTGCTTTGCCGCGAGTTTGTGATCTGCGTGCGACTTCAAACCCGGATAATGCACGCGCGCCACTCTCGGATGACGCTCCAAAAATTTGGCGACGGCAATAGCGTTTTCGCACTGGCGCTCCACGCGCACGCCCAGCGTTTTGATGCCGCGAATCAACAGATACGCCGCGCCCGGATCCATCGATCCGCCCAGATAAATGATCATGTGGCGAACGCGCTCCATCCAATCTGAATTGCCCACAGCAACGCCCGCAATGATGTCGGAGTGGCCGGCCAGCGCTTTTGTGGCGCTGTGAACGACCATGTCATAGCCAAGCGCGATGGGATTTTGCAAAACAGGCGTGGCGAAAGTGTTGTCGATGATGGAAACGAGTTTGTGTTTCTTTGCGAAGTCGACCGCGTTCTGAATGTCAACGAGGCGAAGCGTGGGATTCGTGGGTGTTTCGACATAAAGAACTCTCGAGCGTGGCGTAACGAGATCTTCGATGCCGGCCAGATCCGTGGCGACGTGGCGCACCGTGATTCCCATATTGGGGAAAACGTCGCGCATCAGGCGATACGTGCCGCCGTAAGTTTGCGAGGTAGTGATCAATTCGTCTCCGGCTTTCAGAGCCGAAAGCAGCGCGGAAGAAATAGCCGCCATTCCAGACGACGTGACCACTGCGGCTTCCGCGCCTTCGAGCGCGGCGATTTTCTTTTCGGCCACGGAGAGCGTGGGATTGCCGTAGCGCGTATAAATGTAAGCCTTGTTCTTGCCCTCGGCCCACAGCTTCATTTCCTCGGTGGAAGAAAACGTAAATGTGGATGAGCGGATAATTTCCGTAACGATGGGCCCATTAACGCCGCGGCGATTCGGTTCGCCGCCGTGAATGGCTCGCGTTTGCGGCCCGAGTTTGTGCTGGGATTTGTTTTCCATGGGGAAGAGTGTGCTCCTTGCAGCGAACAAAAACAGCCTCCAATTTGGCAGCGCAATAGACAATTTGGGAGGGCAGCAGTGTGTTCGAGAAAGTACGCAGAGCGGACGGCAAGATGGCGCGAGAGGAAAACCGAGCTATTCGAAATTCTTGATCATCCAGATGTCTCCGCCCTGTGGCCGGAAGCGGTCAAAGAGCACCCATTTGCCGTCAGGGGACTACACCGGATAGTCGATGCGGCTTTCTCCATCGGGGAATTCGTATACCTTTTCGGGCCTGCCTGCTGTAACCGGAGATACCCAGAGCAAGCCTGACTCATTCCGTCGCGCGTAGCGAAGGCCACGCAAAACCGCGTCACGCATTAGAGCCGCGCCCACGTGCGAAATTCTAGGCTTAAGAGAATATACAGAAGTTTTGGGTGTATACTCCCGCTACCCGAAAAACTAGCTGGTTCTTCACAGGAGGAGTCTCGCTGACGGGAATACGAACTTTGATTTGAGCCCGGCCGAGCGCTGGGGAGCAGTGGAACGGCCGGCACTCAGTTAGAGAGGGTGCGATGAAGCAGACCTTCGCAATCGGTATCGGAGGTGCGGCGGGGCAGGGAGTAGCCACCCCGGGCGACATTTTCGCAAAAATCTTCAGCCGTCGCGGCCTGCACCTGAACGCCTACAACGCCTACCAATCCATCATCCGCGGCGGCCACACCTTACTGACGATTCGAACGGGCACGGAAAAGGTCACCAACATGGGTGACCGTATCGATCTGCTTATTCCCCTGAACCAGGACACCATGGATCGGCACCTGCAACTGCTCACTGCCGGCGCAGCCTGTATCTACAACGCGGACACCATCAAGCCTGGCCCCGCCGCCGATGGCGTGCAGCTTTGCCCACTTCCCGTTTCCGAGTTGGCGGACATCACCAGAAATAAGGTCGCACAGAATACGCTGGCCATGGGCGCGGGCCTGCACATGATGGGAATCGGCTTCCAGCCGCTGGAAGAAGTCCTCCACGAACAGTTCAAGAAAAAAGGCGAAGCGGTGGTGACCGAGAATGTCGGGGTTGCGCGAGCGGGCTACGATTATGCCGCCGCGCACTTTTCGGATTTCCCGAATCCCATTCCCAGGACGGAGAATCGTTATGCGATCCTAAGCGGCAACGTCGCCATGGCCATGGGCGGAGCGGCGGCCGGCGTGAAATTCTACTGCGCCTACCCGATGAGTCCTTCGACCGGTGTGCTGCACTGGATGGCGGCGCACGCGCGCAAAGCCGGCATCATGGTGCGCCAGGTCGAGGATGAAATCGGCGTGATCAACATGACCATCGGCGCGGCGCACGCCGGTGCCCGCGCCATGTGCGCCACCTCGGGCGGCGGATTTGCCTTGATGAGCGAAGGGCTGGGCATGTCCGCGATGATCGAAACTCCGGTGGTGGTGATCAACTGCCAGCGAGCGGGCCCGTCCACGGGCGTCCCCACGAAGACTGAGCAAGGCGACCTCTGGCAGATGCTTGGCGCCGCTTTCGGTGATTATCCGCGAGTGATCGCGGCTCCGCTGGACATCGGCGATTGCTTCAAGGTGATCCCTGAAATCTTCAATCTTGCCGACCGTTTCCAGTGTCCCGGCTTGGTGCTTTGCGACCTGCTGCTGTCGGAAGGCCGGCTCAGCGTGCATCCGAACGATCTGGATTTTAGTCCGAGCATCGATCGCGGCGAACTCATCACGACGAATGGCAACGGCAACGGAGCGCCGTCCTCAGTTGGCTTGAACGGTGATTACAAGCGCTACAAAATCACTGACAACGGCATCTCACCGCGGGCGGTTCCAGGTGTGCCGGGTCACATCCACACAGTTGCCACGGATGAGCACATGGAAGACGGCGTGCTGATCAGCGACGAATTCACAAATCCAATCAAGCGCCGCGCCATGATGGAAAAACGGATGCGCAAAGTGGCCGGGATCGAAGCCGCCGTGCCGCCGCCAACGCTCGCCGGTCCGCCCGACGCTGACGTGACGCTAATCGGCTGGGGTTCGACGAAAGGTGTAATCGAGGAAGCCTGCGAGATTCTCAATGACGAAGGAATCTCCACCAATCAGCTGCAGATCCGCTGGCTCGTGCCGCTGCATGGCGAAGCGATTCTGGACATTCTGAGGGATTCGCGACACACCATCATCGTGGAGAACAACTACAGCGGCCAGTTTGCGCGCTACCTGCGCAGCGAAACCAGCTTTGTGCCGGACGGGCACATTCGCAAATACGACGGCGAACCCTTCATGCCGCACCACATTGTGGAGGCGGTGAAGGAACAACTGACGGGCCGGACAAAACTGTCCGTTCCCATGCACGAGATTATGGTCTGAGGAGGAGACGCAAATGGCGACAAGCGTACAGCGTGCCAGTCAGCAACTGACCATGGCGGATTTGAAAGGTAAAGTCGATCCAGACTGGTGTCCCGGATGCGGCGATTTTGGCGTGCTCGCTGCTGTGCAAAAAGCCTTGATCGAGCTGCGGATACCGACTTACAACGTCGTCACTATCAGCGGCATCGGCTGTTCCTCCAACTTCCCGGGGTACATGAATACTTACGGCATGCACACCCTGCACGGGCGCGCTCTGGCAGTCGCTACCGGCCTGAAGCTTGCGAATCACGAGCTGACCGTTTTGGTGACGGGCGGGGATGGTGACGGCTTCGGGATTGGCGGCAACCATTTCGTCCACTCAATGCGCCGCAATGTGGACCTGCTCTACATCGTCATGGACAATCAGATCTACGGCCTGACCACCGGCCAGACTTCGCCAACCAGCCGCATTGGCATGAAGACGAAAAGCATGCCCTTCGGCAACATCGAAGCTCCGGTCAATCCCATTTCTCTCGCGCTAGCCGCGGGAGCGACGTTCGTTGCGCGCGGCTTCAGCGGCGAACAGAAGCATCTCACCGAACTGATCAAGCAGGGAATCGAGCATCCGGGCTTCTCATTCCTGGATGTGTTCAGCCCGTGCGTCACTTACAATCACGACAATACCTACCAGTGGTTCCGTCCGCGCGTGAAGAAGCTCGAAGACGATTCCGCGCATGATCCCACCAACTGGATGGCCGCCATGGAGAAGTCACTGCTCTGGGGCGAGGAGATTCCCATCGGCAAATTCTTCGAGCGCACCGACGTTTCCACTCTGCACGGTGCCGAGCCGGTCCTGAACAATGGCCCGTTGGTCCATGGCGATTTGAAGGTCCCGCCAGACGTGGCCCGTTCTTTCGTCGAGGAGTTGATGTAACAACGCACGCATGGACTTCTCCTCATCACGAGAATGGATCAACGCGCTCTGGATTTTATTTGGATTGTATTGGCTGCTCTCCGCGTTTAAGCGAAAGAAAACCAAGCGGCGCGAAACGTGGGCTCAGCGATTCGTGTATACACTCCCGCTTGTGGCCGCTGCTGAATTTTTGGTCCGGCCCGAGGCGCGCCGCGGATGGCTCGGTGCACGCTTTGTTCCCGCGAACCCCACGGTGGAATGGGCTGGCGTTCTTCTGACCGCCGCAGGCGTGGCTGTCGCGTTTTGGGCGCGCTGGCATCTGGGGGCCAATTGGAGCGGTGTCGTCACCTTGAAAGAGGGTCACGAGTTAATTCGTTCCGGGCCGTATCGCAACATTCGCCATCCGATTTATACCGGCATTCTGCTCGCGCTCTTTGGAACCGTCGTCGCCACGGGCGAAGTGCGCGGATTGCTCGCGGTGGCCATTGCCTGGCTGTCGTTTTACTGGAAGGCACGCCGCGAAGAGTCCTTCCTCTCGCAGGAGTTCGGCGAAAAGTTTGCAGCGCATGCCAAGCAGACGGGGATGTTCCTGCCGAAGTTTGCTAATGGTTGAAACCTACCGTCGCGAGCCACCACTGGACTACCGGCATCGAGTAAGCGAGAATCCTCGCCGTGAATAACCAACTTTTTCGATTTTTTACGGTATTCCTGTGCCTGCTCTTCGGCGCATCGAGTTTAAGCGCCCAAACTGCGGCGAGCACTTCCGCGGCCAAGGAGCCCGCGCCCGCATATCTCGACCCGCGCCTTCCCCTGGACCAACGCGTGAACGATCTGGTCTCGCGCATGACCCTCGAAGAGAAGGTCGCGCAGATGCAAGACGTCGCGCCGGCGATCCCACGCCTCGGCATCCCGGCGTACAACTGGTGGAATGAGGGCCTGCACGGCGTGGCACGCGCGGGGAATGCCACTGTTTTTCCCCAGGCCATCGGTCTCGCCGCCACGTGGGATACGGATTTGATCCGTCGAGTCGCCGATGTGATCTCCACGGAAGCGCGCGCGAAATACAACGACGCCATCCAGCATGGAAACACCGGCCGCTATTACGGCCTCAGCTTTTGGTCGCCGAATATTAATATTTTTCGCGACCCGCGCTGGGGACGCGGCCAGGAAACCTATGGTGAAGATCCCTACCTCACCAGCCGCATCGGCGTGGCCTTCGTTACCGGCCTGCAAGGCGACGACCCTAACTATTTGAAAACGGTCTCGACGCCCAAACATTTTGCGGTTCACAGTGGTCCCGAAGTTCTCCGGCATCGTTTTAACGTGCCGGTGTCTCCGCACGATTTAGCTGACACGTACACTCCTGCGTTTCGCGCCACGGTTGTGGAAGGCAAGGCTGATTCGGTCATGTGCGCGTACAACGCCGTGCGCGGCGAACCGGCGTGCGCCAATCACCTGCTCTTTGACACCCTGCGCAACAAATGGGGCTTCCAAGGCTACGTTGTCTCGGATTGCTGGGCCATCAGCGACCTCCATCAAGGCCACGGATTCGTTTTGACTCTCGAACAAGCCGCGGCGCTCGCCGTGAAAGCGGGAACAGACTTGAGCTGCGGCCCCGAATTTGACGCACTGCCGTTCGCCGTCCGGAATCGCCTGCTTTCGAACGACGACATCGATCGCGCCGTCAAGCGCCTGTTCACAGCCAGGTTCCGGCTCGGCATGTTCGACCCGCCAGACCGCGTCACCTGGTCAAAACTGACTATCGCCGACAACGATATTCCTGAGCATCGCCGGATTGCCCTCGAAGCGGCTCGCAAATCGATCGTCCTTCTGAAAAACGAGCGCAATACGTTGCCACTGAAGTCTTCCGTGAAGACCATCGCAGTCATCGGTCCCAATGCCGATTCTTTGAGCGTCCTCCTCGGCAATTACAATGGCAATCCGTCAAGCTACACCACCATTCTCAATGGCATTCAAAAACGCTTTCGCGCCGCGACGTTTCTCACCGCGATGGGAGCTCCGGTCACGGAAACGAGTGCCGTTGTTCTTCCCTCGGAGCACCTTCGCACTGGCGGGGCGAATTCTCCGCCTGGTTTGAACGCGGAATACTTTGCGAACGTCAATTTTTCAGGAGTTCCGGTTTTGAAACGCGTAGATGCCAGCGTGGACTTCGAATGGAACAATGTTTCGCCGGGCCCGGGTGTCCCCGCCGGAAATTATTCCATTCGCTGGACCGGCGAGTTGGTCCCGCCAGTCGACGGTGACTACCGCCTGGGCGCAAGCGCCGACGGCGGATATCGCATTTACCTGGATGGAAAAAAGTTTATCGATGACTTTGCGCCGCACGCTACGCGCACGATGACCACCCTCGTTCATCTTCAGGCAGGTCATCCTTATCCGATTCGAATCGAGTACTTCCACGGCTGGTGGGAGGCCACCGCGCGGCTCCTCTGGTTGCCGCCGAATCTGATGGAAGACGCCGTGCGCGCCGCTCGCAAGGCGGATGTCGTCATCGCCGTTGTTGGCATCACCGCGGAATTCGAAGGCGAGGAAAGCGACTCCAGCGATCCCGGCTTTTTCGGCGGCGATCGCTTGGACCTCAATCTTCCACGGCCTCAAGAAGAGCTTCTCGAATCCGTCGCTGCCACGGGTAAGCCTTTGATCGTTATCCTCACAAGCGGCAGCGCGCTGGCCGTGAATTGGGCGCAGCAGCACGCCGCCGCCATCCTCGAAACGTGGTATCCCGGAGAGGAAGGCGGCACCGCCGTCGCCGATGTTCTTTCCGGCGATTACAATCCCGCGGGAAGACTTCCGGTCACATTTTATCAATCCGTCGTGCAGCTCCCGCCGTTTGGAAACTACTCCATGTCCGGCCGCACCTATCGCTACTTCACGGAGCCACCGCTCTATCCTTTCGGTTACGGTCTGAGTTTCTCGTCCTTCAATTATTCCGATGCGAAAGTGAGCCAGGCGAAGGTCGCCGCGGACGGCACGGTCACCGTCTCCGTTCACGTAACGAACGCCAGTTCTGCCCCAGGCGACGAGGTTGTGCAACTTTATCTTGCCCATACCGGCGCTGAGGGCGCACCGATTCGCGCGCTCGCCGGATTCCAGCGCATCCATCTCGACGCTGCTGGCTCCAAAACTGTGGATTTCACTTTGCGCGACCGCGATTTAAGCATTGTCGATGAAGCCGGCGTCCGCCGCATCGTCCCTGGCGCAGTCGATGTTTGGATCGGCGGCGGCCAACCGATCGCCGGTCCCGGACAGCCTCAAACCAAGGGTGCTCGGACATCGTTCGAAGTCACTTCCGGCGCAACCTTAGAGGACTAAGATCAGTTTCGGAATTTCCAAAGGTCGTCCAATGACTCGATACCGCATCTGCGCCATTCTCTTCCTGTTTTTTACGAGCAGCCTTCTCGATGCGCACGCCCAAGACGCTGGCAAGACTCTCGCCGAAAAACTCGGCTTCCCGCGCGACGCCAAGCTGCTGATTGTCCACGCCGACGACGTTGGCATGACGCATTCCGTCAACGCCGCAACCAGCAAAGCTCTCGACACCGGGCTCGTCAACTCTGCCAGCATCATGGTGCCCTGCCCGTGGCTTCCCGAAATTGCCGACTATGCCAAATCTCATCCTGCCGTCGATTTCGGCCTTCACCTTACGCTGACCAGCGAGCGCGTCTACTACCGCTGGGGGCCCGTCGCTTCGAAAGACAAGGTCCCGAGCCTGGTAGACGAAAACGGTTATTTCCATCACGACTGGGCAGCGTCCACAAAAATAAATCCCCAGGAAGTGGAGGTCGAGCTTCGCGCGCAAATTGACCGTGCCTACGCGATGGGGATTCGTCCCACTCACCTTGATTCTCATCAATACCGCCTCATCAGCAGTGGCAAGGAGCTTTTCGAAGCATTTCTTCGTGTCGCCCATGCGTACCGGCTCCCGTTTTTCGTCACGCGCGACTGGTTCGCGGACCACGCGTATTTAGAATCCAGTCTGACTCCCGCCGACATCGTCATCGACCACACCGTTACCGTCGCGCCGGCCGTTCCGCCTGAAAGGTGGGCCGAATTTTACAAGACCGCGCTGAGAAATCTTCAACCGGGCGTCACCGAATTCGTCATCCACGTCGCTTTCGCCGATGACGAAATGAAAGCCGCAACGCGCGAGCGCGACACTTGGGGCGCTGCATGGCGCCAGCGTGATTTTGATTTCTTCACCAGCCCGGAATTCCGCCAATTGCTCCAGGAACAAAACATCAAGCTCGTCACCTGGCGCGAACTAGCCAACGCCGTCCATCCGTGAGTCCGGTTGCCTGCTTTCCCCGGCTTTCCTCCAGACACCATTCCGCGGTATTTTCTATTTGAAGCCCTTATTCGAATGGAGCACGTGAATGCTGGCTGAACCGGGTCCGCAAAAACAATCTGCCCTCAAGAATCCTTTTCTTTATTCATGGACCGTCCTCGGCGTCGCCGCCCTTGTGGTTTGCCTCATCCTTATTTCGCGCTGGAAGGAAAATCGCGACATCGAAAGGCGCGCCAGGGAAGAGCAAACCCATAAACAACAGGAACTGGACCGCCTCGCCTTGGAGCACTTTGGCGGCAAGGAACTCGCCATCCAAAATTTCTACGCCATCCCAGGAATGGTTCGCCGCGGCGAATCTGTCCAGTTGTGCTACGGTGTGGCCAACGCCAAGACCGTCAAGCTCGAGCCGCAGTCCAATCCCGTCTGGCCCTCCTACTCGCGCTGTGTCGAAGTAACTCCAGCCAAAACAACCACTTACACGCTAACCATCGCCGACGCCGCCGGCAATGCCAAAACCCAGAGCCTCGAAGTAAAGGTCCGCTAACCTCCGGCCACGCCTCTTCCCGGCAATTCTTGCGCTCCCCCTTGTGGCTTCAATTCCCCCGCATCTATAATGTCTACTTAAGCGGGGTCGGGGCGGCCATCCGTCGCTCACGGACTCCGCGGACTTTTTTAGCGAACAGACAACCGAGGGCCATGTCCGACCCACTAGCCAAGATCAAGAAAAAGCTCCAGGACGAAATCGACCAGCTCTCACACGAGCTCAGCGTCGAGCTTCCTAAGGAGATTGCCGTCGCCCGCGCTCACGGCGACCTCTCCGAGAACGCCGAGTACAAATTCGCGAAGGAGCGCCAGAGCTTCGTCAATCTCAAGATCACCCATCTCAAGAAGCGCATGGGCGACCTCAGCATGCTGAACCTCACCAACATCCCCAAGGACCGCTCCGGCTATGGTTCACGCATCGTCGTGCTCGATCTGCAGCGCGACGCAAAGATCGAATACACGCTCGTGAGCAGCGAGGAGGTCGACGCCGAGAAGGGCCTCATCTCCACCACTTCGCCCATCGGCAAAGCCCTGCTCAACCGCAAGGTCGGCGACGAAATCGAAGTCGCCACGCCTGCGGGCAAAAAGGAATTTGAAGTCGTCCGCCTCGTCACCATCCACGACGGCGAATAAACCTTCTGGCTGTTCCGGGCGTCCAACTGCACATAACCATGTGGGCCGCCTGTGAGGATTTATGAATTGGGGAGCAGGCCCGGCGCTCGGGCTCTTGACTGTCTTCGGCTATCTCTTTTTCCTGGCTGGCGCCAGGCTGGCGTGGCGCAGCCGTGGCGATTTCTCCGTGTGGTTCCAGGACGAACTTTCCTTTTTCCGTCGTAATTTTTCGCGTTATACGCCGGCCGGACCGTTCTACGCCATCCGCGAGGAATCGCGTTTCAAAGCCATCCCGGTTTCCTTTGTGCGCTCCATCACGCGCTTTCCGCGCCGCCGCATCAACGGCCCCGCCATCCTTCTCTTCCTCGGCTTCCTTCTTTTCGTCCTCGATTTCTTTGTCTGATGCCTTTTTCCTCTCTGCGAACTCTGTGCGCACTCTCCGCGTCCTCTGTGTTAAATCTTTTCTCTTCATTTCTTTGCTTCCCTGCCTCCCTGCTTCTTTACTTCTCGCCAACCCTTTGCCATCCTCATTTCGATGAAACCATCTCTCATCGTCCACGGTGGCGCGTGGAACATTCCTGACGAAGCCGTTGACGCCTGCAAGTCCGGCTGCCACCGAGCTCTCGCCGCCGGCTGGTCCGTTCTTTCGCGCGGCGGCTCTGCCCTCGACGCCATCGAAGCCGCCGTCATGGTCCTCGAAGACGATCCCGTCTTCGACGCTGGTTACGGCTCGCATCTTAATCTGGACGGCCACGTCGAATGCGACGCCATCGTCATGAACGGCGCAACGCTGCGCGCCGGCGCCGCCGCCACCTTGCAGCGCGTCAAGAATCCCATCCAGCTCGCGCGCAAGATTCTGGAAGATTGCCCGCACATGATGCTCGCCGCCGAGGGCGCCGAGCGCTTCGCAAAACAACACGGCATCAAGTTGTGTAAGCCTGAAGAATTGGTCAGCGAAGCCGAGCGGGAAGCCTGGATGAAGTGCAAGTCAGACAAGCACGCCGCCGAGCATCACCGCGGCCACGAACAGGGAACTGTGGGCGCCGTGGCTCTCGGCGCCAACGGAAGCCTCTTCGCCGCCACTTCCACCGGCGGCACTTGCTGCAAACTCCCCGGTCGCGTCGGCGATTCGCCGCTCATCGGTTGCGGCTGCTATGCGGACTCCGAAGCCGGCGGCGTTTCCTGCACCGGTTACGGCGAGGCCATCATGAAAGTGGTCCTGGCCAAATACACCGTCGATCTTCTTCGCGGTCCCGCCACTTGCGTGGATACGCCTCCCAACATTTCCTGCGGAACCTCTACCGCCGATCTCGCTGCACGCGAAGCGGTCCATCTTTTTGCAAAGCGCACGCATGCCACCGGCGGCCTCATCCTCCTCGACCGCCACGGCAATCCCGGCTTCGCGTTCAACACCGCCCGAATGGCCTACGGTTTCGTCGCCCCCGACGGCTCCTTCCTCACCGCCGTGTAGCGTTTCTTGTAATGGCGCGTCTTAGACCCATGCTTTTGAATCTCTCCCGCCGCGCAATCGCTTTGCCTTTGGGGATGCTAGAATGTTGGCCCACCACTGGAGGAAACCCCATATGCCTCCCACGTTTGCGAACGGGAAAATCTGCTACATCGAAATGCCCGCCACGGACATTGCGCGCTCGGCCGAATTCTACAAAGGCGTCTTCGGCTGGAACGTCCGGAAGCGCGGCGATGGCAGTACCGCTTTCGACGATTCCGTCAACGAGGTAAGCGGCACATGGGTGCTCGGACGCCCGCCGTCAGGAAAGCCCGGGCTGCTGTTTTACATCATGGTGGACAGCGTGGCCGCGACCGTGGACGCCGTCGTAGCTCACGGCGGCGAGATCGTCCAGGCCATTGGCGCGGACGCCCCTGAGATTACCGCCCGGTTCCGCGATCCCGGCGGAAACGTAATCGGCCTCTACCAGCAACCCGGCTGACGTGAATCATTCCCTTTCGAGGCCGCAATGGGAATCTTGACCGAAGATATGAAGCGCGTGGTCAACGAGCAGCGGCTCGGCTTCGTCGCTACGGTATGTCCGGACGGTACTCCCAACTTGTCGCCCAAGGGAACGACCGCGGTATGGGACGACGATCATATCGTCTTTGCTGATATTCGCTCTCCTGCGACGGTCTCCAACCTAAGACGCAATCCGTCGACGGAGATCAATGTGGTCGATCCCATGGTGCGCAAGGGCTACCGCTTCAAGGGCGTCGCCTCCGTCCTCACGGAGGGAGACATGTTTGAACGAATCCTGGATTTCTATCGCGCGGAGCGCAACCTGGACGAAAGCCGCATTAAGATTAGGTCATTGGTGCTCGTCAAGATCGAAGAAGCCATGCCAGTCGTTTCTCCCGCTTACGATTTAGGCCAGAGCGAAGAGCAGGTACGAGAGAAATGGCAGCGCTACTTTGATTCGCTGCAACGCAATATCCCCGCCACCCGCCGGGAGGAAACGTAATCGGCCTCTGCCAGCAACCCGCCTGGCGCCTCTATAAAACACTGCGGCTTGTTGTATCATCCTTCGGCGCGGACGCCCGGGAATCGAGGCTTCCCGGAAAGAGCGCCGCAAAATGAGAGTTATGAGGGAATCATGAAACGAACAATGATTGTGCTTGCCATGCTGATGATAGCTAACTTGCTTGCGGCCTTCATGCTCTCTACGGCTCCGGCGCAGACGCCGCCGCCGCCGCTGGTCTCTCCCGACGTTCACGCCGATAGAACCGTCACGCTCCGCTTCCGCGCTCCCAACGACAAAGAAGTCGCCGTGTCGATCGAAGGCTCCGCCAAGCCGCTGCCCATGCAAAAAGATGATCAGGGCGTCTGGAGCGTGACCACCGAGCCGCTCGCTCCCGATTATTACGGCTACACCATCATCGCCGACGGCGTGGGCATGTTCGACCCTTCCAATCATGCTATCAAGCCCAACTTCCTCTATCGAGCCAGCGAGTTGCATGTTCCCGGACCGGCGTCGCTCTCCTGGGAGATTGCCGCAGTGCCGCACGGCGAGATTCATCATCATTTCTACAAGTCCGGAGTGGTGGGCGATGATCGCGGCTACTACGTTTACACGCCGCCCGGTTACGACCCGCGCGCAAAGCAAACTTATCCGGTCCTCTATCTGCTGCATGGCTTTAGCGACGACGCGAGCGCCTGGACCGCGGTGGGCCGCGCCAACGTAATTCTCGACAACCTGATTGCACAAGGCAAAGCCAAGCGCATGCTGGTCGTGATGCCGCTGGGGTACGGCGCGCCGGAAGTTCTTCTTCCCAACTCCGGAGTGTGGCGCGACCGCGCGATCACAAAGCGCAACTTCGACAAATTCCGCGAGGCCTTACTCACGGAAGTGATTCCGCGCGTGGAAGCCGAGTATGCAGTGAACAAGGATCCCAACTCCCGCGCCATCGCAGGCCTTTCGATGGGCGGCTCCGAATCTTTGCTGACCGGCTTGAATAACTTGGATAAGTTTGGCTGGATTGGTGCGTTCAGCTTCGGAGGCATAACCGAGGAGTTCGACAAGGAATTTCCGACGGTGGATTCCAAAGCCACCGAGCAATTACCTTTGCTATGGGTTGCGTGCGGCACGGAAGACCGTCTGATCGACATCAACCGCAAATTCCGCGCCTGGCTGGCGTCCAAAAATATCAAGCACGCGGACATCGAGACTCCCGGCATGCACACGTGGATGGTGTGGCGCCGCAATTTGACGGAATTTTCGTCGCTGCTTTTCCACTGAGGCTCGCCATGAAAAAAATGAACACCATTTCTGGAAGAACGACGAAAATGGTTCTCGGCTTTGCGCCGTTGGTGATGCTGCTCGTGGCCGTGGGAGCGTCATCGCAAGGACAGGGACAGATTTCTCCGCACGGTATAGTTACGCCGCTCGCGAGTGCCAATCTCGTTTTCGACGGCGAACCCGCTTGTCTCAAAGTTGCCCGCGAGAACGGCGATCCAGACAAGGGTCCATCCACTTTCCTTCTCGAAGCTCCTTCCGGGTGCGTAGTTCCCGCGCACTATCACACCGCGGAAGAACAATTGATGGTGGTCCGGGGCCCCGTGCTCACCGGGATGGACGGCATGGCGGAAGCGACGCTTGGCCCCGGCGGCTTTGCCATGATGCCCAGCAAAGCCATGCACTGGTTCACCTGCAAATCAAAGGATACTTGTCTGATGTTCGTGACGTTCGACCGCACGTACGACATCGTCTGGGCCAAGCCGCAGAAATAACCGCTCAATCGTCGTCGTCTTTTTTGGCGCCGGCGGTTTCGTCCTCATCGAGCCTGGCGATTCCAAGCCGCATCGCTTGATACGCGGGAAGCTGTGCCGCTTGCGGAACGTTTGATCCGTTTCCGGTGCACGCGAACCAGATCACGGCGTTCAAAACTGTCGGGTCGGCCATATCCGCGTGCGCAAAGTTTTGCCGGTTGGATTTTTTCATCCACTCGGCAGCGGTTTTGTTTTTCGGCTTGTGCGTGATCAAGTTGTCCGCGGCGATAGTCGGCAACACCGCTTTGTACGGCGTCAAGTCTGGCGTCTCCTGGAAAATATCCATGGGCACGGCCGAAGCATCGAGCTGGTTCATGGGCGCGATTCCCAGCAGCAGCTCGATGGTGCGAATCATGCTGACGGTGTTGTGAAATTTGTGAATCAGCGCTCCGGGGCGATTGTAGGCGCTGATCGCCAGGCCTACGGAGCGATGCGAATCGACGTGGTCGGGCCCGGCCTGCGCGTCATCTTCGATGAGGAAAATGGCGGTGTCTTTCCAATACGCGCTCGAAGAGACCGCTTCGACGAGGCGTCCCACGGCGTAATCGTTGTCCGCAACCATGAATTGCGGCGTGGGGAGGTCATTTTTCATCCCGGTGGTGTGATCGTTGGGAAATCGCATAACGGTAAGTGCCGGCATAGGATCGCCGCGGCCCGCTTCGCGTTCGGTGATGAAGCCGCGAAACTCCGCGAGCCATTCGCCAAAGCGCGAGTTGCCGCGGCAATTCAAATTGGCGTTGTCCTGAGTCACGGCGGCATCGGAAGAAGCGGAGGGATCAAGAGCCGCTTTGTAGCAGTCGGCGGTCATGCTGTCCGGCGCGGTGACGTCAAAGCTGCGAAAACTCGTGCTGTGATGCTTTTGTAGCGAAGCTTTGTTGGGAATGGCGCGCACGGCGGTCGAAACATCGGGATAGGTCTTGTGCTTTTTTTGGCCGGCGGCTTCGACGTCCTTCGCCGAAATCACGGTTACGAATTCGCCGTAATTGCGGTAGGTCAAACCGGCGCGCGCTGCGGCGTCCCATAGATACAAAGTTTTGGGCTCGGCGAGATCGGTGAAGCCCTGGCGATAAGGAAGATGTTTCTCCAAAAGATTTGTCAACGCGGCCAGCGCGTCACCGTGGAACTTGCCCAATTCCAAATCTCCCGGCGGCTCGTAATCGGGAAGACGGTTGTAGCCTTCCCAATCATAAGTGCGGCCGCGGTCGGAATATTCCCAGCGAAATCCTTTGTCGACGTAATCGGTGGAGAAGGCGGCGGTGGCCCAGTTGTGCCCGTCGGGACTGGCCTCGGAGTTTACGAAGAAACGGTCAAACAAACCGAAACGCTGCGCAAGCGCGTGATGGTTCGGAGTTACAGTTTGCGGGGCGCCACTGGGGCGCTGCGCGGTGGCGCCGTTTCCGAAAATGGCGAAGGCGGGCTCGCCATCCGCGGCGTGTCCGTCGCCGGAAGTCTTCACGTCGCCGAAGACCTGATCGTAAGTACGGTTTTCCTTGATGATGTAAATGACATGCTGGATAGGGCTTGGTCCTGGAAAGAGCCTCGCGGGCGCAAAACCCAGCAGGCCGTCGTTCTGCAAAGTTTGCTGCGTGTAACGCGAGAGCGCCGGCAAATCGGGCAGCGCGACCACGCTGATGTTTCCAGAGACGATGGAGCCGCTGTACTGGCCACCTTGGCGATTTTTCTCTGGATTCGGAGGAAAGGCGGCGTTGGGTGGATTCGGCGTGAATCCGCTGTTGCTCACGCGCATCGAGGATGGCTCGAATCCGGTTCCTTTTCCATTGCCGATGAAAAGCTTCCCGTCCGCGACGGCGACCGCGGACGGATATTGGCCGGTCGGAATAAATCCGAGGATTTTCGATTTCGCGGCTTCGGCGATTTTGTCAGATTTTGCGCCGCGGGCTTTTTCGGAAAGCGCGACCAGGGCGACGGCGTTGCTGTGCGCGTTCGCGACATACAGAGTTTTTTCGTCGTCGCTGAGCGCGACAGCCTCCGGACTCGCTCCGGGCAAGGCGTCCGCGGCGAGACGAACGTCGATTCGCTCGATTTCCTGATCTGCCGTTGTGTCGATTACGGAAACGCTGTCGGCATTCGAATTTGCCACAAAAAGCCGCGTGCCTTCGGCATTCGGAATCATCGCCGTTGGATGCCGATCGACAGGCAGGTATTTCCGCACAACGATCTTGCCGCCGAGCGGAATGACCGCCACCGAGGAATCATTCCAGCACGAGACGTAGGCGCGCACGTTTTTGCCGTTCCCCAGCACGACCACGCCGTAGGGATAAATGTTCTCGCTCAATTTTCCAGGGTGATGCAAATCGACTCTCTCGATCTTCTTGGCCCCCTGGAGATGGCGGACAATTGTGACGCTGTCGCCCAGGTTGTTGGCCGTCACCAGCATGGCGCCGTCCGATGTTAAGGCGAGACCCGTGGGATAGAGCGCGGCTTTTCCACCGTTGTAGTCCTTTGCCGAAACTTCGCCCGGCTTGCTGATTTCGAATGAGTGCGCTGTCACTTTGGTATCCGGTCCCCGCGATTCGGGCTGGACAGGCGGCGCAGCTTTGGGATCGAAGCGAAAAATCCATACTTTGTTTTCGAATCCGCCGGAGACGTACATATCAAAAGTTCCATCGGCGTTGGCGGCAGCCGAAAACGCAAGGCCGACGTTTGCGCTTTGCGGTGTGGGGAAATAAACATTTTGGATCACCAGCGGATCAGGCGTCGCGTTCAGGTCGATCACCGCGATTGATTGCTGGGCACGATTCGTATCCTCGCTGAACTGCGCGCCGAACCCGCTGTTGACCACGAGGAGATAGCGGCCTTTGCCTCCGCGCCCGAGAGAATCCGGGCTGCGAAGCATCGCCATAGGCATAGCTCCGACTGCCGGCAGATGCGTGGCGCCATCGATTACCAGCGCGCCAGCCGGGGTGATGGGGCGGCCTTCTCCCGCTGGTTCTTGCCGGCACCAGGCGATTCCGCAAAGCCCAAAAACAATTACAAGAAGACCAGCACTCACGATTCGCGAATTCATATTCCTGCTTTCCCGATCCTCGAAGGTGTTCACGTTCACTATCCTCTGGCGCAGCCATAATCTACATGGAATTGAGTCTAAGGAAAAATTGTTTCGGAAATTTTACAAGAAACATATTTTGGACGCCGCCGGCTGGCAACGCATTTGACCGAAAGCGCTTCTACTCTTAGGATGAATCTGGCGTCTCTCCCAACCTTTAATAAGCCGCCAGCGGTCATTATGAAAACAAAATTACTATCCATCGCTGGACTCTTGCTCTTGCCGTTTGCCGCGTCGGCTCAGACCGCTGAAGAGATTGTCAAGAAGGCGCTTGACGCTCGCGGCGGAGTCGAAAAAATCAAAGCCGTGCAATCCGAACGAGTCAGCGGGCAAGTGTCCTTCTCGCGCGGAATGGCGGGCACCTTTGTAGTGGAGCTCAAGCGTCCGCTAAAGATGCACACCGAGATCACGGTCGAAGGGCAGAAAATTATCCGTGTCTACGATGGCAAGTCAGCCGGCTGGATGATCAATCCTTTCATAGGAAACAAAGAGGTTCAACCGCTGTCTTCCGAAGACCTCAAGAGTATCTCCGATGAATCGGACTTTGACGGGCCGCTGGTAGACTACAAGGCCAAAGGCAGCCAGATCGAACTGGCCGGCAAGGAAAAACTGGACGACAAGCCCGTTTATCGCTTGAAACTCACGAATAAGAACGGCGACGTGCGCTTCTACTTTTTTGACGCCTCATCGTTCTTACTTTTGAAGTGGCAGGGCATCCGCAAGACTGGAGAAGAGGAGCTTCCCTGGGAGTCCTTCTTTTCGGATTTTCACGAGGTCCAGGGATTGAAATATCCGTTCCGGATTGACCAAGGCAGTCCGGGCACCGAATTCAAGCAAACGCTCACTGCCGAAAAAATCGAGATTAATCTGCCGATCGACGATTCACGGTTCGGCAAGCCCGTGGCTGAAAGCGCCCCTGCCGCCGCGTCACCCTCGCCACCATCGTCCCCCGCGCCAGCTAGCCCGCCACGCTCGGACTAGTTGGCGCGCGAAGTGATGCTTACCTTCGAGAGCGGTGTGAAGGACGCAAGTGGTATAGATTTGCAATGGAATAGGTAATTCCGGCAAAGACAGTAACCCGCGGCAATTGTCCATAGGCGGCGACGTATGCTCCGCCATCGAGCACCAACCGGGACGACAGGTTATAGGTGGCGGCGTTCAGGAGCGTCATCGTCGCCGGCGTGGTTGCGTTTAGCCGGCTGAATCCCGCGATCTCCCCGGTATATCCCCATTTCCCTCGCAGAGGGCGGAAATAGGAGAGCGCCGTGAAATAGGCACGGTCAAATCCGCCCGACAAGGGCCTTCCCACAAATTGCACGCCTTCGTTGACGTCGAAATGATGCTTGCCGAAATCCTTGCTTACAAGGACTTGTGCCAAGTGTGCCATGGCTCCGACACCAAGCGCGGGCCGCGCCGTGGGGAGAGTGGCCACGTAGAGAACCGATAGAGTCGGGCGAGCATTTTTCTGCGGAAATAACTTGTACTTGAATCCCGCGCCGGAATCTCCCAGTCCCGCGGTACCTGAATCCCGCTCGATGGGGTTGTTGAGAAACCATAACTCGAGGTTCTTGACGGCTCCCCATTTCAAGAGCCCGTTGATGTTCTGGTGTCCTTTCGCGGCTTCAAAACCATATTCGACTTCGAACACTCCAGGCTGCACCATCTCGGCGGTTGATGCGAACGTGGGGCGGTTCGGCACGGCAACTATTTCGTCCTGGGCCGTTTGCCCCGCCTGCGCTTGAAGTGCCGAGGATTGCGCGAGACAGGTGAAGAAGAAGGCTAGCGAGGCCGATAGTCTGTGGAGTGTTCTCAATTTGTCCAGCAAAACAGCGAGAAACCAAAAGTCCGCATGTTAACCATAGTGAATCTACTGACTAAACTACACTTAAGGAAATTGCTTGTCAATCAAAGCGCAGCATGAATTCGCATCGGGCAGAGCGTTGCAGCTCTGCGCGATCCGGAATCGCCGGATCTTCAGGGGTAGTACTTCCACGGACCCTTTCCGAAAGTCCATCCAGCTGCGCTATCCTGCCATTGTGCCGCACTCGTCCGAAAAAGTAGTAGGTCTTTCCGGCACGGGACTGTGCGCCGAGTGTGTTCATGCCCGTCGCGTTGAATCGGCGCGCGGCTCTGCCTTCCTCTTCTGTAATCTTTCTCAGACTGACCCGCGATTTCCCAAGTATCCCCGCTTGCCCGTTCTCTCCTGTGACGGTTACAAGAAGAAGGCCTGACGCCGAGCTACTGATAGGGGCGCTAAGTTTCGGTCCGCTGCTCAACGCGCGCGGCGAAGTGATCGGGATCAACACACAAAAACTCATCAAGAAAAATGTTTCTGGGATCGGCTTGGCCCTCAGCGCCACGGAACCGGCATCGTGAAGATTTACGGTTTCGACGAGAGCGCATTCACAGGGGGAATAAAAAAGCAGGGCGCCGCAATAGACGCCCTGCCGGATTCGATCTGAAATTTGCTTATTATTCGGGTTGCTTGGGAATCTCCGGATTTTGGTCCGGCGGCGCCTGCTGTGGGTGCTCCGCCACCGGCGTGACCTTGGCTGCAGACGTATCGCTCGCGGCCAATTCCGAAGGCCTGTACTTTGGCGCGCTGATGTACCCATGAACAGCGTTCTTGCTGATCTTGTTCACCACCACCTGCACGGGTTGAGACTCATTCTCCGTATGGATCCAGATCGGCTCGAAGAGATTCACTCTTTTCTTGCTGAGTTGATTGTCGTCAACGACCATCGACAAGTCGTAATTCATGTGCTTGGCATCGGTCCTGCGCAAGGACAGCGTGAGCGGCCCGAAGCGCTGGAATTGCTTGGACTTCGTGAGGTCGAACTCGAAATAGTTCCGCTCGCCGCGCTTCTGCAACACGACCAGTTCCTCATGAGTCTTGGCGATGGAACCGTTCAATTCATCTTTCGTTGAACTCAAACTTCCTTCCAGGTCCGAGCGGTTCTTAGCCACCAGATCCTGCGTTTCCTTCAGCTCCTTCTGCTGATCGTCAATGCGCGCCTGGAGCTCTTTCAGGCGCTTGCTTTCCGCAGGGCCCTTCTTACCGGAAGCAGCCTTTGCCGCCGCTTGCGCCTTGGCTTGCTCCGCGGCCTGTTGCGCGGCCGTTACGTCATTCAACTTCGCTGTAACCGCGCTCAACTGTCCTTGCATCTCGTTAATCGTGGCGTTGGCCATGGACTGTTGCGCGGTCAAATGACCGACCAGAATTTGCTGACGGTAGCCGTAACCAAGAGCTATCCCGGCCACAGCAATCAGCGCAATGACAGCCACCAGAAACCACCGATTGGCACCGAAAGCCGTGAATCCCGTCTCTTTGCTGCTTTCATTTTCTTCGAAATGTTCCGCCATAGTTTTTCTCCTCGATCTCGTAACTCTAGTGGTTCGGCCAGCGCGAAGGAATCACCTCAGCGCGATTGGACTGCCAAAATCTTGCGCGTCTCCATGTTCTTGTACACCGACGCAACAACCCACTTTGGCTATAAGCAATCGAAGCACCGAGCACCGGGAAACCGGCTCGTTGTTAAGTCCTCTGTTGTCATGAGAGAAGGAGACATCAGAAAGCTCTTCCAAACCATTGTCAGTACTAGTCCTGGTATTTTTTCCCTATCGTCGGAGCGACTTTCTCTAAACCCAGGCTCTCCTATCTCGATGAATTCTCTCGCCGCGTTGCTCCATTCCTTTCGCTGTGCTAGCATCCGCGTCGTCAGGAGACCGGACCAGGGATCAGTTGTCAGACCTTCGCCCCCGCCCCACGGGGACCCAGGTGCAGAGGCCACGTTCTCCTCCCTCAGTTCCAACTTGCCAGGCGCAGGCCCGCGCCGGAAATCATCCGCTCGGACCTCGCCTTCTGGAGGCTTGCATGAAGAGCTATCTCACCAAGGACATTCGAAACGTCGGCATTGTAGGCCACGGCGGCACCGGCAAGACGCAACTGGTGTCGTCGTTGCTCTTCACCGCGGGAATGACACCGCGATGGGGAAAAGTTGCGGAAGGCAGCACCACCACGGACTGGGACGAAGAGGAAATCGCGCGAAAGATCTCCATTCAAACGGGGCTGGCCTTTGCCGAATGGTCTCCAACTCCGACCGGGCCATCGGGTTCCTCGGACAAAGTCAAAATCAATTTCATCGATCTCCCCGGTTACTCCACGTTCATCACCGAAACAAAAGCGTCACTCATAGGCGCCGATGCCGCGCTGATTGCGGTTGACGCGCACGTCGGCGTGCAAGTGACTACAGAAAAGGTTTGGGACTATTGCACCGAGTACGACATTCCGCGCGCTTTTGTGCTGACCTGGATGGACCGCGAGCTGTCCAGTTTCGAACGTTCCATGGAGTCGCTCCAGGAGGTTTTTGGGCGCAACGTAGTTTCGCTGCAATTGCCGATCGGCACGGAAAGGGGATTCCGCGGCGTTATCGATCTGGTGGCCATGAAAGCGCACATTTACAAGCCCGACGGCGACGGCAAGCCGTCTATCGAAGAAATCCCAGGCGCGCTCGCCGACGAAGCCAAGGAAGCACACGAAAGCCTCGTTGAAATGATCGCCGAAGGCGACGACGAAATGATGGAAGAGTTTTTCCGCGAAGGCACGATTCCCATCCATGACCTTATTCCGGCAGTCCGCAAAGCCATCGTGGCCGAAAAGATCTTCCCCGTGCTGATGACTTCCTCGGCCCACAATATCGGGACCGCCAGCCTGCTGACGTTTCTGACGGACGCGTTCCCGCACCCGGATGAGCACGCGCAGGTCGGCTTCAAGCAGCCGGGCGGGAAAGGCGACCGCGTCGAACGCAAGTATGATGACAGCCAGCTGCTCTCCCTCTTTGTTTTCAAGACGCTGGCGGACCCCTTTGCGGGACGCATCAACTATTTCAAGGTGAAGAGCGGCGTGCTGAAAAACGACGCCACGCTTATTAATTACAATCGCAACCTTCCGGAGCGGTTCCAGCATATCCAGATCGTTCAGGGCAAGCAGCTTGCTGAAGTCGGCGAGCTTCACGCTGGAGACATCGGCGCCATCGCCAAACTGAAAGAAACGACTACCGGCGAAACACTCGGCGATAAAACTTCGCCCATCTATTATTCACCGGCGCAGCTTCCCGAGCCTTCCATTACCTTTGCCATTGAACCGAAAACGCGCGCCGACGAGGACAAGATCGGCGTCTCGATTCATAAAATTCTCGAGGAAGATGCGGCGCTGCGTTTTTCACGCGATCCGCAGACAAAAGAATTTCTGCTGGCGGGTTCCGGGCAGCAGCACATAGAAGTGGTTGTAGCCAAGCTGCACAAGCGCTACCACGTCGATCTCACATTGAAACCGCCCAAAGTTCCCTACCGCGAAACCATCCGCGGCAAAGCCGACGTCGAAGGCAAGCACAAGAAACAGTCCGGCGGGCACGGACAGTTTGGCGTGTGCCGGATCAAGATGGAGCCCGTCGAGCGCGGCAAGGGCGTGGAATTCGTCGACGATGTATTTGGCGGCGCCATTCCCAAGAACTGGATTCCATCCGTCGAGAAGGGCATCCGCGATGCCGCCGCGCGCGGATACCTGGCGGGATTTCCCGTAGTGGACTTCCGCGCGATCCTCTACGACGGCAAGTATCATGATGTCGATTCCTCGGATATGGCTTTCAAAATTGCGGGCTCGCTGGCTTTCAAGGAAGCCATGAAACAGGCGCGCCCAGCGCTTCTTGAACCCATCATGCATGTGGAAGTTTATGCGCCTGATCAATACTCCGGCGATCTGATGGGCGACCTTAGCTCACGCCGCGGCCGCATCTCCGGCAGCGAATCGCGCGGCCACCATGTGATCATCAAGGCGCAGGTTCCGCTCGCGGAAATGCTCAGCTATGCGACGGACCTCACGTCCAAGACGCAGGGTCGTGCGACGTATTCGATGGAGTTTTCACACTACGACTACGTGCCCAACGAGCTGGCGGAAAAAGTCATCGCCGCCCATAAAGCCGCCCACGGGGAACAACTCGTCGAAGAAGAAGCGTAATACCAGTACAGTGCCTGAACGCGGCATTCTTACAGTTGGCGGACGGTCCCGCGGATCACGAATTCCGTGGGCAGGATGCGTTGGCTGAAGGTCATTCGGGGATGATGTAGCCGCTCGAGAAGCATCTTCATACAGGTTTCGCCAATCTCCTCTTTGTCGACGCGGACGGTGGAAAGTGGCGGATCCATCAGGACCGCCTCTTCACGGTCGTCGAAGCCCACCAGGCTGATATCGTCCGGCACTTTCACTCCCTGCCGGCGAAGCGACCGCCAAAGCCCGAAGGCGATTTCGTCGTTTCCGGCAACGGCAGACGTGGGCCGCGGCTGGCGGGAGAGGATTCGCCCCGCGCTCTTTTGACCGAAGTCGACGAAGCTCTGGGGATTCCGAGAGGTGATCAAGACGTGCTTTAGTTTGTTTTCGCGCATTGCTTGCCGGTATCCTTCGAATCGCCGGCGAAGCCACGGGAAGGAGACGTCCGCGGCGAAAACAATGTGGCGATGGCCTTTGCCGATCAAGTAGCGCGTGGCATGGAGCGTCCCATTGAAGTCATCGAAGCCCACATGATCGAATTGCTGCTCGTCGCCCATTCCAACCACATTGTTACTGAAGGCCACGAAGGGCATATGGATGGATTCAATCCTACGGAGCAAATTGGGATAGATGGTCCCTGCCAGAATGAGTCCGTCAATCAAGCCATGCTCCTGAAGAACAGGTGGGAGGTCAATCCTATCGGGAGGCGTTCTGGGGGAGTAATGCAGCGCGGCGAACAGCACGTGCTGTTTCAAGCCGCTGGCATACGATTCGACGCCTTGCAAGATGCGCGCATGGAAGGGGTGGAGAAAATCACGGTTGCTCAGCAGGAAGCAGACCATTTCCGCGCGGCGCTTGAGAATCCGGCGGGCCTGCGCGTTGGGGCGGAATCCCAGGCGCCGGATGGCCTCCAGTACTCGCGCGCGTGTTTCCCGGCTCACTTGAGAGCTGGAATTCAGCACGCGGGAAATCGTTCCTATGCCGACGGAAGCGGCCTGCGCAACCTCGCGAATCGTTGTTTTCCTTGGAACTACTTCCATGACAGTGCGGCCCTTTGCTGCTTTGGCGCCTTGCTCGGTTTGGTGAGGGATCGTTGACGCTCTTCACCGCGGTAAGTCTAGCACACCAAAACCACGAGCGTATCCAAAGCGGGGCTGACGAATCGCACCCCTGGCAAGAAGCAAGAAAACGGATGCAAGGTATTGGTTTCAGGAGAATCGGGCTTGACAGGGGGTTTTCGCTCAGTTAGGGTGTGGAACCAGTTCCAGTCGTTCCATTGGTTTTTTACCGGGGATGGAGTCTTTTCGAGTGGGGTGATGCCATGAAAAAACTGTTTGGTTCGTCTTCCTCTTGGATTCGTAGCCGGAATAGATCTCATGCGATGCATACTGAAGAATTTGCGGCGCCGGCCATAGCCGGCCTGTGCAAACTGTGGCAACTCGGCGTGGCTGCGCTGCTCGGGACATTACTCGCAGGGTTTTCTGCGCCAGTCATGGGGCAGGCCGTCAACGCAACGCTGCTCGGCACGGTGACGGATGTGAGTGGAGGAGTTGTGGCGGGCGCGAAAATTACGATCACCGAAATGAAGACTGGCGTCGTTCACTCGACCACGACCAACGACAGCGGTAATTATGAAGTGCCCGACCTGGCTCCTGGCCAATATGAAGTGGCGGCTGAAGGACAGGGATTTAAGAAAGCTATCCACTCAGGTGTGGACGTTCTTGTGAACACAGCCACGCGTATAAACCTTGTCCTGCAGCCCGGCACGGCGCAGGAAACGGTAATTGTTACCGCCGAACTTCCCCTTTTGCAAACGGATCGCGCAGACATCGGGCGAAAGATTGAAGAGAGGCAAGCCGAAGAACTGCCTTTGGGATTCAATCGAAACTTCCAGGGACTGCTAAACTTGGTGCCCGGCACGACTCGCGCACACCGCGAGCATTCCTCATTCTTCAACGCGCAAGACAGTCTCCGTACCGAAGTGAACGGGCAATCCGGCTTGGCAAACAATTTGCAATTTGAAGGTTTGAACGACAACGAACGAACTGGTCTGCTGTCGATCTACATCCCCCCTATAGAAGCGATCCAGACCGTCGATGTCACGACCAGCAATTATGACGCTGAATTGGGCCGAGCCAACGGGGCAGTAACAAATGTCATTCTCAAATCAGGTACGAACGCGTTTCACGGCGCGGCTTACGAAATCAACCGCATCAGCGCGCTGGCAGCGAAGCCTTTCTTCCAGACAGTCGCACCGAAAGCTCCGAGCGTGTACAACTACTATGGGGCCAACGTCGGCGGACCAATCGTAAGAAACAAGACGTTCTTTTTTGGTGATTTCCTGCGAATCAACGACCACCAGAACCAGTTTTTCAACGGCACGGTGCCCTCGGCAGCTTTTCGCAGTGGGGATTTTAGCCACGCGACAAATGGGAGCGGGCAGTTGATTCCCATCTACGACCCGGCGACGGGCAATCCGGATGGAACCGGACGGACGCAGTTTGCCTTCAACGGCGTGCCGAATGTAATGGATCCCGCGCGTATCAGCCCCATCGCCACAGCTATCCTCGCAAAGATCCCGCTCCCTAATGTGGCCACGCCGGCCTGCCCGCTCAATTCCACTGCTCCCGGCTGTCTTGTCGCGACGAACAATTTCCAAGGGACTACGAAATTCATCAAGGATACGACTTCCTTTGACGTAAAGATCGATAACAACATAAGCGTGAACAACCGTCTCTCGGGACGCTTCAGCTTTTCGGACCAGAGCCTCAGCCAGGCCCCGATCTTTGGCGTCGTGGGAGGGCCGTCCAATGGAGCTTTTTCGGGGACAGGCAAGCAGCGTTACTGGGACGTTGCCGTTAACTATTACCACGTCTTTTCGCCGACCTTGATCACAGAGATCCGCGCCGGCGTGGATCACTATCGAAACGTGGCCAACAACACCGACCGTGGTCAGACGGTCAAGAGCGAGATCGGCTTGGATATCCCCGGTGCCAACCTGGGCGACTCCAATACCAGCGGAATGCCATGCATAGTTCTGACGGGCAACAACGGCGATAACTGTCTGGCTGGTTATTCAGCAAGTCTGCCCTGGATCCGCGGTGAAACGAATCTGAACGTTGCCAATAACTGGACTAAGACGCACGGAAATCACACCTTCAAATGGGGAGTCGACATTCATCGGCTCCGGGACGACCTGGCGCAATGGCAGGACCAGAATCCACGGGGCGTGATGCGCTTCACCAACAATCTCACGAGTCTGAATCCCCCGACCGGTACACCGCAACCCGTAACGAGTAGCCAAGCAAACGTCGTCGCCAGTTTCTTGCTGGACAAGCCCAATTCCGTGGGAAGAGACGTGCCGATAATCTCCAAGGCGTTTCGCGGGAACGAGCTATTTACCTATGCAGCTGATAGATGGCAGGTCTTCCGGAAACTGACACTAGACTTGGGACTGCGCTGGGAGTTTTACCCGCCCTTCACGCCGCGGGGACCGGGGCGCTTCTCAAACTACGATCCAACTACCAACAACCTTGTGATTGCGGGAATCGGCGGCAACCCATCGGATTTGGGCAGGGCAACCCACTACAAAGATTTTGCACCCAGAGTCGGCATTGCCTATCGTCTGACCGAGACTACGGTCGTGCGCGGGGGATTTGCCATAAGCTACTTCCCGTACCCGGACAACGACTACGCATTTGACTTCCCCGTGTTGCAAAACAACGCGTTTCCATCGCTGAATGGGTCCAGCTTCACGCAATCTGTGGACGCGTCCAACAATCCCATCTCCATGGGGAGCGGATTCCCTACGCCGCTGGTCGCGAACATTCCCTCAACCGGGGTTATTCCTGTCGTGGGTAAAGTCGGCACTACAAGCCTTCTGACGCAAAACTACACGGTCGTGAATCTGAATTTCCGCGAGCCGTATACGGAATCCTGGAACTTGGCCGTTCAGCACTCCTTGCCCGCAAAATTCGTGATGGAAGCGGCGTATGTTGGCAACCACGGCGTCGATTTGCCGACCGTCTACAATCTCAACGCCGCCACGCTTCCGAACGCCACAGCGACCAACATTCACCGGCCTCTCTTTGCCCTCTACGGGCTGACTGGGAACGTCGCTCTCAAGTTCTTGGGAACGAGTTCGAACTACCACGCCCTGCAAGCAAAGCTGGACCGCAGGTTCTCGGGCGGCTTCCTCGTGACCACAGCCTATACCTTCAGCAAGGCGCTTGGATACGTGAACGAAGGGTCCAACACGATCAATAGCACGGTGGGCGGGCTCCAGAATTACATTGGCAGCATTCGCAGCAATTATGCGCCGCTGGCCTTTGACCGGCGGCATACGATTGTGAATAGCGTGATTTACGAGCTGCCTTTTGGAAAAGGGAAACCCCTCCTGAACTCCGGCGTGGCAAGCATGTTTCTTGGTGGTTGGCAGGTCAGCTCGATCCTCACGGTGATGACCGGCCGACCCTTGAACATCACGGGTGGGTCGACTCTGAATGCTCCCGGGGACACGCAAGTGCCGAACGTGGTCGGCTCGTTCAATATCCTTCATGGCGTTGGTGGTCCTACCGCTGGCGGTCAACCCTGGTTCGATGTCACGCCTAGCAACGTAGTCAACAGCGTACCCCAATGCAGAGGGCCATTTTGCCAAACTGCGGTCGGCGTTTTGGGCAATGCGCCGCGCCGAGCCTTTAGCGGGCCGGGGCTTTTCAGCTTGGACGCTTCCGTGTTCCGGCGGTTTCCGATAAAGGAACGCGTCGGCTTGGAATTTCGAGCGGAAGCTTTCAGCGTGACAAATACCCCTCAATTCGATAATCCAGGCGCGGGCTTTAGCACGAATACAGCAAGCAATTTCGGATACGTGACCGGCACGCTTGGAGGGAATCGGTCAGTACAACTGGGAGCGAAGCTGACTTTTTAAGCCAGCGCGCAGAAAGATTTTTGTTCGGACGGCGAATCCGGATTCCTACTCTTCCTGGCTTCGCGAAGCCAAGCCGTGCTTCCGCGATTCATGGACTGTTGGCGGGGACAGCAAATCGAAATACAAATAAAATATATTCTGTAGAAGGCATACGAGGAGAAGCAGGTATGCATGGTCGAGTGCCAAGGCGTGAATTTCTTCAGGGGCTGGGAGCAGCGGGAGCGGCGACGGTGGCTGCTCTTCCCTCGATCCCTGGCTATGCGTACATGGATTCGTTTGTGAAATCGCCATTCCGGATTGCGGTCATCAACGACGAGATCGGGCAGGACTTTGGCCACGTATGCGAAGTAGTGTCGAAGGAATTTGGCATGGAATGGATCGAGCTGCGCGGCATGTGGAACAAGAACCTGCTCAAGCTGGACGCAAAGGAAGTCGAGGAAGCGCGGCGCATATTGGAAAGGTACAAGTTGCGAGTGACGGACATCGCCAGCCCGCTTTTCAAGGTGGATTGGCCAGGCGCACCGAAGTCGAAGTACAGCCCTAAACGCGATCAATTCAACGCGGATTTTACTTTCGAGCAGCAGGACGAAGTGCTTGAACGAAGCATCGAGTTGGCAAAGGCCTTCCAAACTGATCGCATCCGGTGTTTCGATTTCTGGCGGCTGGATGATCAAGCGCCTTATCGAGTGGCCATGAATGAAAAGTTGCGGAACGCCGCCGAAAAAGCGGCGAAAAAAGACGCGATCCTGGTTCTAGAAAATGAACCTGCTTGCAATACCGCGACGGCAGCCGAAGCTGCCAAGGTGCTTGCTGCGGTTACTTCTTCCAACCTCATGCTCAATTGGGATCCGGGAAACGCCGCGGAGCATGATGAGAAGCCTTACCCGGATGGATACGACCTCTTGCCGAAGAACCGAATCGGCCACTGTCACTGTAAGGACGCCGTCAAGAAACCGGATGGAAAGGGCTATGGGTGGGCGGCCATGGGTCAGGGCATCATCGATTGGGCTGGGCAGTTCAGGGCGCTGGAGCGCGACGGCTATCATCTCGCGGTGAGCCTCGAGACGCACTGGCGCGGCGCGGGCACGCCGGAGGAGTCGACGCGGCAGAGTTGGGCGGGCATGAAAAAAGCGCTGCAAGAAGCTGGAGCGGTATGATTCAGCCCGAGTCACAGTAGCACGGAAGCCCGCTAGGTCCTCGCGGATGGGGTTGGATGAGAAGCACAACCAGGCCTTGACGATGCAAGTTCCAGACTATCTTGAAAAGTGAACGAGGCCTCCGACAATCTAGAGATGGTCACGACCCAAACATCCTCACGCCTGTTGAAGCGACAGCTCTACGCAGATCAGAGTCCGACGTTGCCAAGGGTAACTTGAACCGCAGTGCGAGCGCGAGATATGCCGCGTCGTAATTCGTGAGGCCGTGGGCTTGTGCTAGCGCGGGCAATTCGAGAATCTCGGAAGGTGCCTGCTGCGCGGCCTCAATCGGAAGTGCCTTCAATCGCGTCAGGAAACCGTCAACCTGATCGAAGGAGATTCGCTTGCGCCGGCAGGCCATGAGGAGGCCGTTGCCAACCTCATAGAACCACAGGAACGGAAAAAGGCTCGTTTTTCGGAGAGGCTTGCAAGGACCGCTAGGCTGTATTTTCGATCCGCTTCGTCTTCGAGAAACCACTGGAGCGCTAGAGATGCGTCCAGTACGAAATCACTCACAGACGGTGGCCCTCGTGAATCAGCTCCTTGACCGTGACACCCTCCAGGCGGACTCGATTCCTCTCGACAAAAGCGAGCATTTCACGCACAGCTTCGCGCTGCGCACCGTTTGCAGTGCTCCTAGATCGCTCTTTTTCGCTGAGACCTTGCAGCGCTTCGCCAATCACTTCCTCGACGCTGTGGAAGTGGCCGGACCTCAGCTCTTCTTTGACAATCTTTTCCTGTTCAGGCGTCAGGTTGATATTCATCGCCTTAGACTCCGTTGGCTCCAACATCTCCATGATACCAGCGTCGCCACCATCTGATGAGCGGACTTGCTATGGATCATTCATGTACATGTGGGGCTGCACGTTCGTGCCGTCTGCCTCGAGCAAAAGTCAGCCGAACCTTCGCAATAAGGAGACCTGCGAGGGGTTAACCCCTCGCTTTTCAATGACCATGCCCCAAGGGTCCCTACCGCAAATCGAGCACTTCTGACGAGACTCCGTGGATTTGACCTTGGGGGTTGAGCGGCCAAGGCAAACTTCAACCGGCGAAGGAGGAGCTGCTGCTCGGGCTCCGGCTGCGTGTGTCCAGTTTTTTTCTCTTGACTTCAATCGAGCGCTTTTATATTTTTATACCATGTTGCTCTAGGCCTAGAGCAACATTGTCGGGTTAGCACTTGGAGAGAACTTCCTATCCGTGAAAAACCGTGAGCAACGAGACCTCTTTCCCGGCGCGCTGGAGATGATGATTCTCCGCACGTTAAAGCGACAGCCCCTGCACGGCTATGCCCTCGCGCAGCATATTAAGCGCACGTCCAAGGATTTGCTTCAAATCGAAGAAGGCTCCCTCTATCCGGCTCTCCAACGGCTTCTTAAGGAAGAAATGGTGAAAGCCGAGTGGAACATTTCGTCCACGAATCGTCGCGTGCGGATTTACAAGCTGACGGCAAAGGGAACGAAGCATCTGGAGCATGAGGTGTCGCGATTTGAAAGGATGCTCGAAGGGATTACACAAGTCTTAGCGCCAGGTGAATCGTGATGTGGCTCAAGCAACTATTTTCACGACGTCGTCTCTACGGTGATCTCTCGGAAGAGATTCGGGAGCATCTCGAAGAGAAGATCGACGAACTCGCGGCCAGCGGCATGTCAAGAAAGGAAGCGATCGCAGCTGCCCACCGCCAGTTTGGCAACATAACTCTGATTGAAGAAGACAGCCGAACAGTCTGGCAGTGGCCGTCGATTGAAAACTTTCTCATGGATGTCCGCTACGGCTTGCGCATGCTGGCGAAGAGCCCTATTTTTACCGTAGTAGCGGTGCTGACGTTGGGCTTTGGGATCGGGCTGAACACCACGCTATTTAGTGTGGTCAACGCCGTTGCGCTCAAGCCGGTACCAGTGCGGGATTCCGGACGGATTGTTCGCCTGGAGCGGTGGTTCGCAAACAATCTGCATGGCGACAGCCAATACGCTTTCTCCTACGAGGAGTTTCGGTACTTCGCCGAGCAGAACAGAGTCTTCTCAAGTCTGATTGCCACGAGCTTCCCATTACGCGTGACGGCATCACTCCCGCTCGATCCTGCTGCCGCGCGAGTGGCCAAAACTCTAATCGGGCCACCGGAGAACGCGACCGTTCAATTGGTGTCGGGAAACTATCTCGCTGAGGCCGGGGCATTGCCGGCGCTGGGCCGGGTATTTCGTTCGGACGAGGGCGAGATTGCGAGCGCGGATCCAGTCGTGGTTCTGAGCTATCCTTACTGGCAAACGCGCTTCGACTCCGATCCGCTGATTTTGGGAAAGGTTCTAAAAATCAACGATACAGCGTTCACAGTCATCGGGGTAGCGCCTCGTGAGTTCGTGGGAACTGGTAACCCGCCGGTGATGGCCGATTTCTGGGTGCCGCTGACCATGCAGGCGCAAGTGCTTCCAGGGCAGGACTGGCTGAACCAACCGCTCGATTACGAAATCCAGTTGCTTGGCTATCTGGCGCCAACCGCTGTGATGAAGCAGGCTGACGCCGACACGTCGGTGCTGGAGCAGCGCTTCGCACAGGACCATCCGAATCCGGAAAACAAGACGACAGCGATTACCGTGCAGCGTGCAACGTTCTTCGGGAACACAGAAGACTGGCGTTTCCGGGCGATCGTGACGCTGCTGATGGTGATCGTCGGGATGGTGCTGGTGATCGCCTGCGCCAATCTTGCCAATATGCTGTTGGCCAAAGCAAGCGGGCGGCAGACTGAAGTTGCGGTTCGACTCGCGCTCGGAGCGAGCCGCACCCGGCTGGTGCGGCAATTATTGACTGAGAGCATGTTGCTAGCCGTGATCGGCGGAGCGGCCGGAGTGTTGTTTTCGCTATGGGGCACTCGCGCGCTTTGGCTGGCCGCGGGGCAGTTTGCAGGATCGCACTCCGCATTTGTCACCGAGACACCGCCAGACGGGCGAGTCTTTGGTTACACGCTGCTGCTATCCCTCTGCACTGGAGTCTTATTTGGGTTGTCGCCGGCATTGCAGAGTTCACGGCTCGATCTCACGACCTCGCTCAAAGACGCGGGTACGGCGTTCGGCCAGCGGTTGGATCGCTCGCGCCTGCGCGGCTTGTTGGTCGCCGGACAAATCGCTGTTTCCACGCTGTTCCTGATCGTCGCCGGCCTACTCGCTCGTGGCCTGGTGCGATCGCAGGGGGTCGATCCGGGCTTCGAAGTGCGCACCGTCTATCCGATGCCATTGCTGTACAACATTGATCCGGCCAAGAACAACGCGCTGCGCCAGCAGGAGATCGAGCGGCTTGAGGCGTTGCCGGACATCCAGAAAGTGGCACTGGTCGATTTCATCCCGCTGAGAGCCACTTGGACGACGGAGGTCAAAGCGCTGGAGAAAAAGGTAGCGCCCGGCGGCACGCCATCGAGCGTGCTGGCGAGACACATTTCTCCCGCATACTTCGACACATTGGGGATACCCATCGTTCGCGGTCGAAACTTCACGCGCGAAGAGGCGCAGTCCGGCGCACCATTGGCGATCGTCAGCACAGCGATGGCGCGCCAATCCTGGCCGGAGGAAGATCCTCTCGGAAAAAAGATCAAGGTGCTGACCAGCTGGACGAAGCGGGAGTGGTCGGTATTCGAAGTGGTCGGGGTTGCCGGTGACGTCCGCAGCGCAAACATCTCCCGCCTGGATCCAGCCTTTGTCTATCTGCCGACTAGCTCGGCAAACCTCAAAGACTATTTTGCTTTGCTTCGCATTCCGGGTGATCAACGAGATGCGATGGGCGCAATAGGCTCGGCGCTCGAACAGCTTGATGGCCGGTTGCGTCCGGCATTTTCCCTGCTCAGCTTGGAGGATAGCGAGGTGAAGGCGCAGGCTCTGATGGCACGAACCTTCACTCTGTCTGCAATGTTCCTGGCAGGCGTTGCCCTGATTCTGGCATCCATCGGAGTATACGGTGTGATGGCGTTCTTGGTCAGCCAACGGGAAAAAGAGGTCGGCATCCACATGGCCCTCGGTGCCACCAGGCAAAACGTATTGCTGCTGATGTTGCGTCAGGGAATGCGCCCGGTCATTTTCGGAGGCGTGCTCGGAATGCTAGGCGCGTTCACCGTGTCCGGTTTCATGAGAGTGCTTCTGATCTTTCCTGGCAGTGTCGATGTACTCTATGGCGCCCGTTGGTTCGATCCATTGACGTTCGTGGGGCTTTCACTGTTGCTGGTGGCTGTCGCACTGCTCGCGTGCTACGTCCCTGCTCGTCGCGCAACGCAAGTAGACCCGCTGGTAGCGCTGCGCCACGAATGACAGCTCGTTGCGATGGTCCTCTATTGAGAGCCTGTATTACTATAAGATTATATAAATCTTATTGAGATGGCGGAGAAGCGGGGATTCGAACCCCGCTGCTCAAGAACTGCGTATCGATCCTACTGCGGATTCGATGAACGCACGTCTCAACGTTTTCCGTCCGTAGGGCCAGACCAATTGTCGCTGCGGAAAGGTGCTGCGGGAAGTCCCGTGTCGTTCGTAAGGTTGGGGTTGCGCGGGTTGCTGTTAAAAGCGTAACGGACAGCTTCCGGCTGAGGCACTTCGCCCGACCACACAACCACGCGGTTGCGGCCTTTAATCTCGGCGCTGGCCCAGTGCCATTGATGATCTGCTCCGGCCACAGCGAACTCTTCCAGTTTGTCGCCATTGCGGACGCGCAATCCCCTACCGACTTCTTCAAAAGTCAGCACAAGCTTCGAGCCCTTGCGCGTTGCGCTGCGAAACATCGGGCCTGACACGGTTATCCTTTGGTGATACGCAACAACCAGAGCCCAGCGCGCCATGCGCTTGGCAACGTCAAGTTTGTTCTTCGGATGAATGTCGTGGGCTTCGCCAATGTCGATGGTCACGATAAGACCGCTATCAGTCGTGGCCAGCGCCGTGTGTCGCTGCGCTTCACGCAGGAAACTCCACGGTTCACCGGACGGCTCGGGCCGCGGGTCACGGTAATTCGGCAACTGCACAATGCCAAAGGGAAAGTCATCTTGGCCCCAGCGTTCCCGCCAGGCTTTGATCATTGTGGGCAGCAGCAATTCGTATTGCTGCGCGCGGGCCTCATTGGATTCGCCCTGATACCAAACAACGCCGCGAATCGCAAAGGGGATCAGCGGGGCGATCATGCGATCGTAAAGCGAAGCGGCGATGCGACTCTCGCGCAGCGCATCGGGGACGCGCGGTTCAGATGGGGGGCGTCTACCTTCCGCCTTGGCCTCTTCCGCTGCTTCATGCCATTGCTGCATCTGCTGCTCGTATTCAGCTTTAACTCGCGGCCTTTCTTCATCCCAGAGTTTAGTGCGTTCTACGCAGGGTCGCAGATCGGGAGAAGCAAGCAGATATTCCACCGGCGTCCAAGCTTCCGCCTGTGTGCCGCCATAGGATGAGTTGATGATTCCGATGGGCACGTGCAGCGCATCGCGTAACTGAACCGCAAAATAATAACCGGCAGCGGAGAAGTCGCGCACCGAAGCAGGAGACGCCGGCTGCCACAGCGCGAGGGGGCCGGGCTCGTGCTGAAAAGCAACCTTGCGGCTGACATTGAATAACCGGATCGCCGGGTCGTTGGCTGAGGCAATCGCAGCCTCACCGTCCGCACTCTCCGCGAGCGTGAACTGCATGTTTGACTGTCCTGAAACGATCCAGACTTCTCCGACAAGCACATCATTTAGTGTGATGGTGTTGCTACCGGAAATGGTCATGGTGCCTGGCGTAGCGCTTGCAGTCATCGGTCCGAGTCTGATCAGCCATTTGCCGTCGGGCCCCGCTTTTGCGCTTTGCGTCTGAGAAGCAAACATCACGACCACCGTTTCACCGGGGTCCGCCGTGCCCCAGATCGACGCTGGGTGGTCGCGCTGCAATACCATTGAATTGCTGATCACGTCGGGCACGGCGACGTTAGCCCGCGCGGCCGGCGCCCCCAGCAGAATTACAAGGAATAGCAGTATCAAGGTCGCGCGCGTCAGTCGTGGAACCTGAACCTTCGCAGTGCGTTCACCTGATGTCGTTTTCTGCCGGATCTCGAACTTCGGGCAATTGAGGCGCATGATGGCTACGGCGTTTTCCGCAATTCCACCGCGAATACATACGTTGGACCCAGCATGTTCGAGCGGAAGACGAGCCATTTGCCGTCAGGAGTGAATGCCACGTTAGGCTCCAAGCTGTAATTGTGCTTCGAGAGGTCAACGAGTTTTTCGGCCTGCAAGGCACCAACGTGCGGAGTGAATAGATAGATCCACTGGCCATTGCCGGGAGCGGCAACGCTGTTTGGACCGCCGCCGTCGCCCGCGAAGAGCTTCCCGTCCGGCGAGACGTTGTAGTGTACAGACCATTCAGAGCGTTGCACCTTGTAGCGGATGGCCTCTCCAGTAGCGAGCACGACTCCGGCAAGCCAGAACTCCTTGCCTTTGGGCGTCTGCAAGTCGTACCAAATAATCTTGCCATCGGGGTTGAAAAACTCATGGCCGGCAATTTCCATATCCATCGTGCGCGTGTGGATCTTGCGGAGGCCGGAGCCGTCCGTACGGATGGTCCAGATGCGGTCCACCTTGTGCCAAGGTCCTTCGTGGCAGAACATCAGAAGCGTGGGATCGGTTGGCGAGAACTGGACGTGATTCAGCCAATCCGTGCTGTGGTTGAAGGTGATGAACTTCCCCGTCTTGATATCGATTGTGTAGAGCGCCATCGGAATACGTGCAGCAAGGCGCCGCTCCATCATCTGGCCTTTGCCCGGTGGGTTGTCGCCGTGTTCTTCGGGTTTTGCGGATGACTCAGGAATAGGGGGCTTAGGTTTTGCATCCTCGACAAAGCTGCCGGCCAGCAGCGTTTCGTCGGAGTTCACCGCCAGCCCCGATCCTGACCGCAACTCTGAATTCGTGACGATGGCGCGCGTAGCCCCGGTATCCAAGTTCGTGGCGTAAATCGTGTCATCCTTTATATAAAAAACCTGGCGAGTCTTGCGGCCGACAACCACGTGGCTGAGATGGCCCTCGGCCAGTGGCCGATTCTTGCGGGTCCGGAGATTGATGACGGAAAGGCCCTCGCGCGTGGTGACAACTATCAATTCGCCGTCCGCGCTGTAGGCGTTCTGATGGAAGTAAAAGCTGGCACTGCCCGGCTCGTCGGAAAGACGAACGAAGCGGTGACCAGTTGAAGGGTCAACCCACTCTGCCGGCGGCTGCTCTTGAGCAGCGATCGATCCGACCATTACCAACGCACACGGTAGAAACACCGCAGCCGAACTTCGCATCACCGTGTCCTTCGAGATTTGGCTTTCAGCGACATCAGAAAAATATTCTGAAGCCGAATTGCAGGTACCGCGAACTTTGCACTGGAACGAAAAGCCTTCCAGTTGCGGAGTTTCCCATGTCCTGCCGCACGCGGAAAAGCTTATAGCCGTCGACGGTTCTGATATCAAAAGAATTGACGTTCATGAACGTAAATCCCTGCGGCAAGGGAACAGTGAAGAAATCCGCAGGGAGCCGTCCAATCGCTCCGGTGTTCGATCCCGGAGGGACCGCAAGCCTAAAGCTGTTGATCATGGCGTTTAGCTGGTTGAGGATGGCCGTCCCCGGATCATTCGGAGGAGGGTTCTTCGGGATAACAGGTTGGCCATTTGCAGCCGCCCAGGTGTTGTAGTCGCCCGAACTCAAGGTACCCGTATTCAGGCCGCCCCCGCCGCCTCCCCAAATGTCGGTCCCGCCAAAGTTATCCGGAACAGTGCGAAAAATTGGATGATTCAGAGCATTAAGCGCATCCACGCGCAACTGAATACGCCATCTCTCGCTGATTTTGAAGTTCTTTTGCACGGAGAGGTCCAGCGTCTGCTGCCAGGGACCGCGTGCGCCGTCCAACGTGCGCGGCGCGTTGCCCAGTTGACCGACGGGCGCTTCCTCAAACGCGGCAGGATTAATATACGGCTGACATAGATTGCCGACCGGGCATTTGGGATCGAACAAGGGATTGATGATCGGCACACCCGGAACAAGGTTGGGCCGAATGTCGTGAGTGACCGTGGTCCCCAAATCGTTGGCAAACGCCTGGGTAACGACGGATGGAAATCCGCTGTAAAAACGTTCGACCCCCGCTACGGTCCATCCGCCGAGGACCTCATCTACAGGTGTCCAGACGTTCCTCATGAATCTCTGCCCGTGCCCGAAGGGAAGATCGTATAGCGCTAAGACGTTCAGAGTATGTTTAACGTCGAACGTGGAAACTGCGCGGTCACCCGCCGGCGTTCCTCCAAAAGTAATTTCGCCGCCGGGCAGGTTGCTGCTGGTAAGCACATTCTTGTCTGGAGACGCGTTGGATGCGTCGTCAATTGATTTACCGTAAGTGTAGTTTGCATTCAAGGTAAGACCATGAGCCGGACGGCGTGCCACACTTAGGTATCCGGCATGCCGTATGCTGTTGGCCGACGCATCATTCAACGTGAACACGTTTGAAAAACCCGGAAAGTTGGAATACAGCGTTCCAATGGGAACTTGTATAACGCTGTGACCAGCGCTACCACTGCACCGGGATCCCGCTATATCAGGGACGTTGCCAGCAACGCAGCGGCCCAGCGGATCCAGGATTTTGGTGTTAAAAGCGCTGATGCCATTCGACTCCAAAAACGCAACCCAATTCTGATCAAACAGATTTACGTTGATTTGCGGCAGGAACAGATGAGTACCCTTGGCGCCCACATATGCCGCTTCGATCACCGTGTTGGCCCCAAGGGATCGCGAAAGCGATAAGTTCCAATTCTGAACGTAGGGCGTCCTGGTGTTCGGGGACAGAATGGCTCCCGGAAGGTTAATGCTATTTATGTACGAAAGACCATTGACGGCGCTATCGAGGCCTACCGCCTGGTGCGGAGTTTGCGGCACCACACTGGGCGGATTACCGGAGAGCGTCTGCGCAAAGGCAGTATTTGCGGAGGGCAAGGCCTGAGGGCCACCGAAGTTGGGGAGAGGCTGGCGGTTCTCACCTGTCAGTGGAACATGGGAGAGTCCGTAGCCTCCGCGAATCACGAAATTGTTCAGGCCGCGCAGTCGCGGAACATAAGCGAGCCCCAAGCGCGGCTCGAAGTCAGTCCAATTGATAGGGGCCATGAAGATCGAGTTTCCGGATACGCCACTGTAGGCGAACGGCACAATCGACACGGAACTGATGGGCGTAGGAAGATTTAGCGTGGTGCCATTAGCAGCCGCTCCGCCTCCGCCAGCAACAACTCGGACTTGCGATATTGAGGTGGCTGCTAGGGGAGTGGTCTTGGAATAATCGTAAAGGATGGGCATGCTTTGGGCTTTTTCCGGTACGTAATAACCCTGTAGGTTGTTTGCTTCCGCTCGGGGGATTTGCAGCGAGTAGCGCACGCCCAAATTCAACGTCAGATTCGGGCGCACTTTCCAATCGTTTTGGATGAATCCAGCCGCGCTTCTCCAGCTATAACTATAAGGAACGACGGAAGTGGCGAGCAGATTGTCGTTGATTGCGCCCTCCAGAAAACTCGCCCAGACGATTCCGCCGTCGCCGGTGGACCCACCGTTGCTGCTGGTCTGGTTGTAGCGGAAACCATAACGCCCTCCGGCGGCGAAGTTGTACTGGAGGGTGTCTAGACTCTGCTGGTTCAGTTCAAATCCGAACGTCCAGGTCATGCTGCCGTGGGACACGAACAAATTGTCTACAATTTGGTATTGCTTTTCGGAATTGTCGTTGATCTGGGAACTTCCCGCCCCAATATCAGCGCCAACCGTGCGGCGGTTGGCAGTCGCGCTGAAAGTGAATAAGGGCAGACCACCTTTAGTCAAACTAGGCAGTCCCAACTGTGTGCTTAAATTCTGTCCCGACATGATGTCGAACTCAGGGGAGAAGGTTCCGCTGAACCTGCCGTAGGTATAGTTGAATCGCACCTCGTTGTACATCGAGGGGGAGATGGCCTGGGTGTCTCCCACTGCGTATTGGCGCGAACTGCTGTAAGTCGCTCCAGTGGTGTTTAATGGGCCATTGTTTCCGTAGACGCCGATGATGGGAACGGACGTGTAGCGAAAGAAAGCACGATTTTTCTGGGTAATAATTTCGTCAGCGCGCACGAGATATCGCACCTGGTTATCGCGGACAAAGCCGGTCGCCACATAGTTCTGAAGATCGCCGTTTCCATCGAGGAAATAAGGGCCCGCTTTGGGCAAGAACTGCAAAATACTTTGCGCCGTCGGGTCAATGAAATTGGAAGGCAGCACGTTGCCCGGAAAGGCGCAGTAAGTTGTAAAACCCGCGCCACAGCCGCCGGTGCTGGTGCCCAGTGCCATCTGTTGTAGTTGTTGTTGGCCGTTGACTGCTACCGGGTTGTAAACCTGGTAGACGGTACTAGAGAATGGCGTAAGTAACGTACGTCCCGCGGGAAGAGTTGCCTGAAACTGGCTTACCACGCTCGAAGGGGCCCACCCGTTATTTACGTTCGTCAGATTACTGAAGTCGCCATTCCGCATGGCGTCCGTGGGCAGCAGAGTGTTTCCCTGCGTGGCATCAGACTGATAACGCGGCTCGATGGCCATAAAGAAAAAGGTCCGGTCGTGCCCGTTGTACAGTTTGGGAATACGCACGGGACCGCCGAGATCAAACGACATCTGCGTGTAGCGAAGGTTCGATTGCGGACGATTCACAGTGGCGTTCGTCCAGGGAGCCGCATTTGTAAGCGGATTCCGGTGGTATACCGTCGCCGCGCCGTGATAGTTGTTGGTGCCCGATTTGGTCGTTACATTGATGATGCCGCCGCCCGTGTGACCAAATGCCGCTGAATAGGACGACGTTTGGACCGTTATTTCCTGAACGGTTTCAGGAGAAAAAGACACCACTTCACGTCCCAGACCAACGCCCGTGTTGCTAACTCCATCCGCGATCATGTAGGTCGAGCCAGGTCTGCCCCCGTTGATGCTCAGATTGAAGCCGGGAACCGGGACGGCATTAGCATTAATCGTTGGATCTTCCGTTCCAACGTCTCCAGATATGTTGGGAGTTACAATCGCTAAATCGAGCACGCTGCGGTTGAGCAACGGAACATCGGTCAGCAAGCGTTCTGAAATAGTCTGGCCCAGCGTTGCATTTTCAGAGTCTTGCAGAGGCGCCTGCTCAGTGACCCGCACCTCGGTAGCCAGATTTCCGGGCTCTAAGGTCAAGTTCACCGTTTCAATGGTCGCGGTATCCACCTTAACTTTTTCGACGATCACTTTTTTGAAGCCGGGGAAATCCAACTCTACCCTATAAAACACTGGATCAAGGTTCTGGACACTGTAGGAACCCTGCTTCGAGGTGGTCACATGATAGGTCTCGTTGGTCCCGAGATTCGTTACCGTGACGATGGCGTCGGGCACCAGCGCGCCACTCTTGTCCATGACCGTACCGCTGATGCCGCCGCGATTGGTCTGAGAAGCTGCGCTTACAGAAAAAATAAGGGCCGCGACACAAGCCAGAGACGCTCTCATGTCTTTTCTCTCTTCCGCGTCCGCTTGGCGAACCCGCCACAGATTCCACTTCGAGTTGCGGGGAATAGCTCGCCACAAAACTGCGTTGTTTCTACCGCCGAGCAGGGAGAGCGGTCAAAGGTTTCGTAGTGACAAAGACGTTTTTCGCAGAATGAAACAACTATGAAAGAGGGGATGGGCTGCACGCTTCGTTTTTTCAGCGGGTTGCGGACCCATAGGTCGAGATGCGGAGGTATTTGGCAAAAAGATGCTATGAATCCACGTTTTGCATTGCGACATGTGTGCTGATGGAGTTGTAGCGAGGGGGCAAGCTGCTCAGTGTATTTGACGAGTTTGCGAGAGCGGGACGAGGGTATCGCTTTGGGTCAAACTGTCGTTTGGGTAAAAGTGATCGACCGTGCCCGGCGTAATCAACTTGTGCTCGACAAATACTGCTGGAGGAACAGGTTGACGGTTCAGAATGTCGAGGCTCACTCGGATCAAATCCCCGCCGTATCGCTCGGGGAAGAAAGCGACCGAGCCAAGGAGACGTGTGCCCGGCTGACGCAATTCCGCGCGTCCTTCCGGCGAAGCATTGTGCCCCATGACAGCGCAGCACTCGGTGCGTCCTGCCTCTTGAAATGCGCGTAGAGCGCCGAGCGCGCTCGGATCGTTGATAGCGCCAACCAACTGGCGACGGGCACGCGTGGAGCGCAAGTGCTTGCGTACGGCTTCGAAACTTGGCCCTAATTCGCCGTCGCCGTCGAGACGCACAATCCGGCAGTTTTTCATATCGGGCAAGTAGGAGCCGAGGCCAACGAGGATCCCCGTAAGCCGCATGCGAGGCAAGCTGCCCGCACGCCCAAGCTCAAGGAGAATCATCTCGTCCACTTCCGAGTACCAGTTTTCCTTGACCCAGCGGCCAAAATAACGCCCGGCAATCAAACCCGCTTCGTAATTATTGGCTCCGTAATAGGTAGCGCCAGGATGCGGAATATCGATGGCGATCAAGGGAATGCCTGCTTCGCGATACTTAGCAGCGACAATCGGAGCTACTTCCTGATCCGTCTGGAACTCGATGACCAAGTCCACTTTTTCGCGTACTAACAAATCCGCGTTGTGCTGCGCGATCTTCGGGTTGTAGCGATTGTCCAGCGAAATCAGCTCAATTCCCTCTGCCCGTGCTGCACGTTGCAAGCTGGCAGACACTTCCCTGGAGAATTGATAGTCCGTTCCTTGCGCGGCGTATCCAAAACGGTAAAGCTTTTGTTTCCAGGGTCGGAGGCATGACTGGTACAGATTCTCTCCCACCTTTTCCACCATGCCGCATTTCTCCAAAGTATACAGGAGCCGAAAAGCCATGGTCTTCGGCAAGCCGCTCCGCAAAGAGATTTCTTTGAGCGGCAAAGCTTCTCCGGGAGAGCGGAAGGCTGTCAGCAATCGCGAGGAGTGAACCACGGATTTGACTAAATAAGCGTCCCTGGACCGGACATCGCGGCTCATACGAACAGCACCATAAACCGAGGGTCGCGTTTTGCCAAGCGAAATCTAAGCAAACCCACATGCGATGCCAAATCGGGAATTGCTTCCAGTACTAGGCCTAAACCTCGCGCTCTTGCGGTTGTTAAAGCGGAAGACAAGAGGTTGGCCGTTCTGCGTTGCGAAACGCTGGACTTTCCACAAAATTAGCGTGACTTCGAGCGCGACGGAAAGGTACCCTCCACGCCTTGAACCTTATGCGCTCACAGGAAAACGATAGGGTAGCTCAGGCTCTGGAAGTCTTCCGTATCGAAATCCCCTCCTGGGGTTTCGCCAATACGGGGACCCGGTTCGGAAAGTTTACTCAGGCTGCCGCCGCCACGACCATCGAAGAAAAGCTCAGCGATGCTGGCCAGGTTCACCTGCTCACGGGCGTTTGCCCAACGGTGGCACTGCACGTTTTGTGGGACTTTCCTGACGGAATTGAGGGCACCAACACGGTAAACAAACTGGCCGAGCGCTATGGCATCCGGCCAGGTTCCATCAATCCCAATCTATTTCAAGACCAGAATTATAAGTACGGGTCGTTCGGCAATCCCGATCCAGCCATTCGTAAGCAGGCGTTGCAGCATGTTAGTAAGAGCATCGAGATCGCCGAGCGTCTGAACAGCCGCGATATATCTTTGTGGTTCGCGGACGGCTCAAATTACCCGGGGACCGCGAACATCAGGCAAAGGAAAAAATGGTTCGAGGAATGCCTCCGAGCTTCCCACGCCGAATTGGCCGACAACCAACGCATGCTTTTGGAATATAAACCGTTCGAGCCGGCCTTCTATCACACGGACGTTGCCGATTGGGGCATGTCGCTGTTGATGGCAAGGGCTGCTGGGCCGAAAGCCAAAGTTCTGGTCGACACGGGGCACCATTATTTGTCCCAGAATATCGAGCAAATTGTGGCGTGGCTTTTGTCGGAGAACATGCTTGGCGGATTCCATTTCAACGATCGCCGCTACGCGGACGACGACCTGACCATAGGGTCTATTGATCCTTACCAGGTTTTCCGGATATTTCATGAGATTGTCTGTTTTGAATGGGAAACCGAGAAGCGCGCCGATATCGCTTACATGATCGACCAAAGCCACAACCTCAAAGGCAAGATCGAAGCCATGATTCAAACAGTGACGATGGCGCAGCAGCTCTATTCGAAAGCGGCCCTTGTTGATCACGAACAGCTTTCCGAAGCACAGCGGGACACCGATCTGGTGCGAGCCGAGTCCATACTGCAGGACGCTTTCGCGACGGATGTAAGGCCCGCCATCCAGGAATGGCGGGTTTCGAAAGGGCTGCCAACCGACCCCTTGAAGGCGTTCCGTGAGAACGGCTATCTCCAGCGCATTACGAACGAACGGACGGCACGTAACGCGCGAAGCGTCTCTTCTTATGCCTAGTGGCGGCCCAACCAAGACGTATCTTGCTTTCGATTTTGGCGCGGAAAGTGGCCGGGCAACTTTAGCGCATCTCCATGCAGGCGTGATCACGACAGAGGAAGTGCATCGTTTCGCGAACGAGCCTGTATTTTACGGCGGCTCTTTGCACTGGGACGTTCCGCGCTTGTGGTGGGAGGTGGGAAGGGCGCTCGAGAAGCTGGACAAGACGAAACTGGAAGGGGTCGGCGTGGATGCCTGGGGCGTTGACTATGCGCTTCTGGGAGACGGAGGTGAGCTGCTCGGGAACCCATACCATTACCGCGATAGACGGACGAACGGCGTCATGGAGCAAGTCTTCCAAATCGTCGCCAAGGAAGAGATTTATCGGATGACTGGAATTCAGTTCATGCCGATCAACACGCTGTATCAATTGTTTGCCGCCAAGCAGAAGACTCCTCGAATTGTAGAAGCCGCGGAAGGCTTGTTGGCGATTCCAGACTTGTTCCACTATTGGCTGACAGGTAACGCGGTGTGTGAATCCACTAATGCAAGCACAACGCAGATGCTGGATGCGGCGACACGAAACTGGGCGGCTGATTTGCTAGAACGTCTTGGATTGCCACCGGAACTGCCGTCGCGCATCGTGGAGCCCGGCTCGGTGATAGGGACACTGTTGCCAGAAGTTGCTCGCGGCAGGTTTCTTTCCGGCACTCCGGTCATTGCGCCGGCCTCGCACGACACGGGTTCCGCTGTGGCGGCTATCACTGCTCGCGATGGAACCGCATTCTTGAGCTCAGGGACATGGTCTTTGATTGGCGTCGAGTTGGATGCTCCCCTAGTTACCCCGGAGTCTTTCAAATTGAACTTCACCAACGAAGGCGGCGTAAATGGAACGACGAGATTCTTGAAAAATGTAATGGGCCTTTGGATGTTGCAACGTTGCCGGCAGTCGTGGGCGGCAAGAGGGGACGAATTCGGCTATCCAGAGTTGTGGGAATTGGCGGAAAAGGAATCTCCGTTCCGTTGTTTGGTTGATCCCGATGATGAGACATTCTTGTGTCCGGACGACATGCCCCTGGCGATTGATGAATTCTGCGAAAAGACGCACCAGCCTTCACCCTCCTGTCCGGGAGCGTACGCCAGAGCGATTCTGGAAAGCTTGGCTCTAAGGTATCGAGTCGTCCTCAAGAATATCGAGTGTTTGACGGGCCAGCAAATCCGTCAAATCCGCGTAATCGGTGGCGGATCGAAAAATGATCTGTTGAATCAGTTCACCGCGGATGCGACGGGGCGAAAGTTGCTTGCAGGACCCGCTGAAGCTACCGCGCTGGGCAACGCCGGAATGCAGATGTTGGCAACCGGCGAAGCCGGTTCCTTGCTGGAGGTTCGAGAGATCATCGATCGCTCCTTTCCCACGAAGGCGTTCGAGCCTCATCAAACAGATGCTTGGGACAGGCAGGCCGAACGATTTCAGCAATATTGTGAGTGCATTTATGCCTGAACTCAAAGAAACCTTTCACTTGAAAGACTTCTGGAATGACGAGCGAGCCAGGGAGCCGGCGGGCGATCCACTTGGACTCTTGCGCTACCGCTCGAATTTGTTGGGTGCCGATCTGCGCATTACGAACTTTGGGGGCGGCAACACCAGTTCAAAAATAGACCTGCCCGACCCGTTCAGCGGCAAATTGGTTCGCGTCCTGGCAGTCAAAGGCAGCGGCGGCGATCTGGGATCGATCAAGGAATCCGGGTTTGCGCTGCTCCATTTGGAGCGCCTCGAACAGCTTAAACAGCTCTATCGCGGGGAAGCGTACGAAGACGAGATGGTTCGCTATTACCCACTGGCAGCCTTCGGCGAAAACCGCGTCGCCGCTTCCATTGACACGCCCCTGCACGCGTTTCTTCCCTTTCCCCACGTGGATCACCTGCATCCCGACTGGGCCATCGCACTAGCCGCCAGCGCGAATGGAAAGCGGAAACTGGAAGTGTTCAACCGAAGCTTTGGCCGAAAAATTGTCTGGTTGCCCTGGCAGAGGCCGGGCTTTGAACTGGCACTGATGCTCCAACGCGCAGTGGAAGAGAATCCCGGGGCCGAAGGCATTCTTCTGGGTAGCCACGGTTTGTTCACGTGGGGCAGCACACAACGGGAATGCTACCTGAACAGCATTCACACCATCGATCAGATGGGACAATTCATTCTTGAACATAGGGCGAAAAAAAGTCTGCCGTTTGGCCTATTGGAACACGCTGGACTCCCCGAGCGCGCGAGGGTGGCAGCACAAGTCCTTCCTGCATTGCGAGGCGCGTTATCGACGAATCGCCGTGTGATCGCGCACTATGGGGGCAATGAGGACGCGCTGACCTTTGCCGGTTCCGAGTCGTCCGGACAATTCGCAGCCTTAGGCACGAGTTGCCCGGACCACTTCCTGAGAACAAAAATATGCCCGCTCTTTGTCCGGTGGAACCCTGCCAGCGAGGATCTGACGGTTCTCAAAAGGCACATTCACGAACAGGTCGCGGAATACCGAGCCAACTACGAAAAGTATTACCACAAATGGGCGACACCGGATTCGCCTAAATTGCGAGATTCCAGCCCCTCCGTGGTAGTCGTGCCGGGCCTCGGCCTGTTTGGATTTGGCAAAAACAAGAAGGAAGCGCGCATCGCGACAGAGTTCATCCTCAATGCAATCCACGTCATGAGCGGTGCAACCGCTCTCGAAGACGGAGAAGTCACGCATCCTCTGCCGCAGGCGCGCCGTGCAGAGCAATCGGCCGGCTTTGAGCAATTCCACAACTATGTTGCCCTTTCTCGCTCCGAAGCATTTCGGATTGAATACTGGGCGCTTGAGGAAGCGAAGCTGCAGCGCATGCCTCCGGAATCCGAATTTAGCCGCAGGATCGTGCTTGTGATTGGCGGCGCCAGTGGGATAGGAAGAAGGACCGCATTGCTGCTTGCAGAGAAAGGTGCGCACATCGTCATAGCGGACGCCGACAGGAATGGCGCCCAAAGGGCGGCGGAAGAGGCCGGCGCAATCGGCAACCCCGAGTTTGTGGTGAGCACGGAAGTCGACCTTGGCTCGCCGGCCAGCCTGAAAGAAGCGGTTGAGTTCACAGTTCTGCAGTTTGGAGGAATCGACGGCATCGTAAACACAGCTGCCATCTATCCCGTCCCCGAAACAGATGGCGACTTGTCAACAGCCCAATGGACAAAAACATTCCTTGTGAATGTCACGGGGAATTATCTGCTGGCTCGCGAAAGCGAATGGGTGTTCAAAGACCAGACCCTGCCGGCCACCATGGTTCTGACGGGCTCGGCGAACGCCGTGGTTTCGAAGTGGGGAAGTGAAGCTTACGATTCAAGCAAGGCGGCCCTGAATCATCTGATTCGGGAACTGGCAGTTCGGCTCGGACCCAACGTACGCGTAAACGGGATTGCTCCTGCCACGGTTGTGGCCGCCTCGAAGATGTTCCCGCGCGAGAGAGTGAGCCAGGCCCTTCAGAAATACGGAATTGCTTTCTCTGAAGCGGAATCAACGGAAGATCTGCGCGCCAAGCTTTCCGGATTTTACGCGCAGCGCACGCTGACGAAGCAACCGATCCTGCCGGAAGATTGCGCGAATGCCATAGTTTGGCTGACAAGCGACCAAAGCGCGAAGACAACTGGTCATGTGATTCCCGTCGATGGCGGGTTGCCTGAAGCGTTCCTGCGATAGATGAGGATTTCATGAAACGCGTTTGTTTTGTCATGCGAGTGAAGCCAGATCGTCTCGAGGAGTACAAGCAGCGGCACCGTGTCGTGTGGCCGGAAATGCAGGCGGCATTACACGAAACCGGTTGGAGAAATTATTCGTTGTTCCTCCGTTCCGACGGCCTGCTCGTTGGATATTTGGAAACCGCGGACTTCGACCGCGCTCGCGCCGAGATGGCCAAACGAGAGGTGAATGAACGTTGGCAGCGGGAGATGGCGGATTTTTTCGAGCAGGCTGACGGCGCCCTGCCAGATAGGGCGATGGTCCCTTTGGAAGAAGTTTTTCATTTGTAGTTGCGCTCAGAGGTGAAATGACACCAAATCCGGCGCTTGGGGTTGTTCTTCACTGGCTCGGTGGTTTTGCTTCCGGCAGCTTCTACGTGCCCTATCGGGGCGTGAAATACTGGGCGTGGGAAACGTTCTGGCTCGCGGGTGGCATGTTCAGCTGGATCATTGTTCCTTGGATCCTGGGACTGTTGATCACGAAGGACCTCGGGGCAGTTCTTTCGGAGACTCCCAACGTCACACTCTTCTGGACCTTTTCCTTCGGCCTGCTGTGGGGAATCGGCGGCCTGACATTCGGATTGACGATGCGCTATTTGGGACTGTCACTCGGCATGGCAGTCGTGCTGGGGCTCTGCGCCGCATTTGGAACGTTGGTGCCTCCGGTCTTTCGAGGTGAGTTCGTTACGCAGGTCCTTGGGACCAGCTCAGGACGAGTCATTCTTCTGGGCGTTGTCGTTTGTCTGACTGGTATTGCTTTTGCAGGATTGGCCGGCGTTTATAAAGAACACGCCATGTCTTCTGAACAACAGAGGACAATAATCAAGGAATTTGCCCTGAAAAAAGGGGTAGCAGTGGCAACGCTGTCCGGAGTCATGAGCGCTTGCTTCGCCTACGGCTTGGCCGCGGGAGACCCCATCAAAGTGCTGACACTGAAACATGGTACACCTGCGCTTTGGCAGGGGCTGCCTGTCCTTGTTGTAATTTTGATTGGCGGCTTCACCACGAATGTCACCTGGTGCGCGGCTCTCAACATTCGAAATAGGACCGGGCATCAGTATTTCCGCCCTTGGTTACAAGCACCTCATCCAAAACCAGAGCAGGAAAACATTCTTGAAGCTGGCATCGCCGCTCCCACTCGAGAAATGATCGAGCGCGTTCCCTCATCGCCAGAAGCTGCCGCGGTTCTCGTGGCTGAACCTCCCACAACAAATCAACATCTTGTCCGCGCACCCATGTTGGCGAACTATTTGTTCTGCGCTTTGGCTGGCACTACCTGGTACTTCCAGTTTTTCTTCTACACAATGGGCGAAACACAAATGGGCAGATACAAGTTTTCCAGTTGGACGCTCCACATGGCCAGCATCATCATCTTCAGCAGCTTGTGGGGGATCGGGCTAAAGGAGTGGAAAGGGGCGGGAGTTCGGGCAGGTTGGTCCCTTTTTTTCGCGCTTGCTCTACTGATCGGGTCGACTGCCATCGTGGGTTACGGCAACTATCTTGCGCTGCCACATTAGGGGATTGCAATCCGCGCTTTCGATTCATTGCTGCAAGTTCCTTAATTGATCGTTTTGTGGGGCGAAATGAGTTACTTCGCGGAGGCACGCTTCGTTTTCCAACCGAACCTTCCCCCTCCCTCGCTAAGTCCCATTATTTCAACATGCGGGAGTTAATCGGAAACTTCGAGTGGAGTTTTGCAGTGAGGAACATGCTAGGTCGTCTTGAACCCCCTTGGCACGCCCTACGGCCCAGGACTAGAGTCTGGGCGGGGTATGTCTTTCTCTGACTTTGATTCCGGCCTTCCGACGGAACAGCAAGTTGGTGTGTCCGTCAAAAGGAGATCAAAAAAATGTCTCGTACGACCCTCTTCAGAATGATTTGTGTGGCTGGATATGCCGCATTGCTTCTCGTCCGGTCCCCGAATGTTAGTGCACAGCAGGTAAACGTCGCTCAAGTGTCCGGGCGAGTAACTGACGGCTCGGGAGCCGGAGTGCCGGGCGCCGCGGTCAAACTGCTTGAGACGCAGCGAAACATTGCCCACACTGCGACCACCGACGAACAAGGACTGTACGTCCTGCCTGGCCTACCCGTTGGCCCCTACCAGCTTGAGGTCAAGAAAGAGGGGTTCAAGAGCTATAGCCAAACTGGAATTGTGCTACAGGTCAACGACCACGTAGCGGTCAACGCTGTTCTTACTGTCGGTTCGGTCTCAGAGACAGTGGAGGTAGCTGCAGCCGCCGGAATGATCCAAACTGAAAACGCCTCGGTCTCCAATGTCGTGGAATCGAAGCGCATTTCCGAACTGCCCTTGAACGGCCGCTATGTGACGCAGCTCGTTCTGATTTCAGGCGCGTCAATGAGTGCGCCGGGGGGCGACGAAGTAGGCAGCAAAAGCTTTTACAGCTCGGTCACGATCTCGGTTGCGGGCGGGCAGGCCAACGGAACAAACTATTTGCTCGACGGCGGGGACAACAACGACACGTTTGCGAATGTCAATCTACCCTTCCCGTTTCCCGACGCGCTTCAGGAATTCAGCGTGGAAACAAGCTCGTTGCCCGCGCGAAACGGGCTGCACCCGGGTGGTGTCGTGAACCTTGTCACAAAGTCCGGAACGAACAGTTTTCACGGTGCAATCTTCGAGTTCTACCGCGGTGGTGTCTTTAATGCAGCGCCACATTCCTTCCTCACTGCCAGCGGCTCCAAGCCCGACAATCTGCTACGCAATCAGTTTGGTGGTGTCGTCGGAGGGAAAATCATCCGGGACAAGCTGTTTTTCTTTGCAGGCTATCAAGGAACTCGGCAGCACTCGGTAGCGACAGCAACGACACACACGGCAACGGCGGCAGCCCTTGCCGGCGATTTTACCGCTCTGGAATCGCCCGGCTGCACCGGGACAACATCCGGCAGAACGTTGAAGGCCCCATTCTCAGGAAATCAAACCAACCCGGCCTCTTTTGACCCGGTCTCCCTGAAAGTTTTCAGTGCAGGATACGTTCCTCTGTCGACAGACCCTTGCGGGTTGCTGAACTACGCCTTGCCCGCCATTGACAACGAAAACCAGGAAATCGGACGAGTAGACTACGTATTTAACAACAAGCACAATCTCTACGGGCGCTATTTCATTGATGATTTCCAGGCTCCGCCGCCGTTTGATGTCCATAACCTCATCTTGACCCAAACGCCGGGCAACGGGGAACGGGCGCAAAGCCTTACGATTGGCGACAATTATTCCATCTCGCGAAACTTGGTCAACTCGTTTCACGTGACCGCGTCGCGGCGTCGTGACAATCGCGGCGTGAATCCAAAAGACATCAGCCCAACAATTCTTGGAAGCAACATGTATGTGGAAATCCCCAATTTCCTGCTCACTTCGATCAGCGGCTACTTTGGTCTCGGGTGCGGTACGTGCGCCCCGGGCCATTTCAATGTGAACACTTGGACGGAAGCGGACGATGTTGATTGGATCCGCGGACGCCATCACTTTGCTTTCGGCGCCCTTGTAATCCGGACACAAAACAATACGCTTACGGGCTTCGATGAAAACGGAACCTTCACCTGGAATGGAACGTTTACCGGTGACGGTCTCGCGGATTTTCTAATCGGCAAGTACAGCGCTTTTACGCAGAGTCGCGCACAGCAGGTGGCCTATCGCTCAACCATTCCGGGCTTTTACGGACAGGATACTTTTCGTCTCAACAGCAGAATTACATTAACAGCCGGCTTGAGGTGGGAACCGACGCTTTGGCCCACGGACTTATTTCACCGCGGAAGCATTTTCAGTATGAGCGCATTTCAGCAAAATCGTCACAGTGCGGTGTATCCTACTGCGCCTGCCGGAATGCTGTTTTTTGGAGACCCGGGCGTTCCAGCGGCATTCACCAACAACCACATGGCGAATTTTGCGCCGCGCTTTGGCATTGCGTGGGACCCGACCGGAAGAGGCAGGCAAAGCATCCGTGCCGGATACGGCATTTTCTACGATTCTGCGATGGTATGGTACTCACAACGCCTGACGTCCAATCCTCCGGTCGTCAACCAGATTGACAATTCCAGCGGATGCGGCACGTTCTCGAACCCGTGGCTGAACTATTCGAAGGCTACGGGTTGCGGGTCTTCAAGCGCTAATCAGAATCCATTCCCTGTCAGCGGAGTAACCTTCCCCGGTGGCTCGTTCTGGGTTTCTTTGCCTGCGAACATGAAGCCCATGTACATGCAGCAATGGAATCTAAGCTGGGAGCGCCAGTTGTTCGGTGATTGGGCGGTTTCCCTTTCTTACTTGGGCAATCGAAGCGTACACGTTCCCTTGTCCTACGATTTCAACGCGCCCCAGGTTACCGCAGTTGCCTGCGCCACTGCTCCGGGAGGCATTTGCCAAGGCAGCGCCGCCAATGAGACACCTCGCCGCTTTTTAACACTTTCGGCAGGCGGAGCCAGCGCGCCACAGAATCCTGGGCTCATTGGGACGTTAGACCTAGGATTCGACAGCGGCTTTTCGACTTACAATGGGTTGCTCGCCAGCTTGAAGCATCGCTTCCGCAAAGGCTTTTCGCTTAATACCAATTACACCTATTCAAAGTGCATGAGCATTGGGGATTTCAACGGGGACCTCCGGGGTACATACTTTCAGATACAAAACAACCCGCGAGCCGACTATGCCGTCTGCAACTTCGATATCACGCACATCTTTAATGCGACGATGGTTGCGGCCAGCCCATTCCAAGGAAAGGGAGCAGTTCGTTGGCTCTTGGGCGGATGGCAAGTCGCGCCGGCAATTCGCGCGCAGAGTGGCTGGCCCATTGACGTTCGCACGGGGACGGACACTTCCGCCACCGGTGAAGGCAATGACCGGCCCAACATCGTTCCGGGGCAACCGCTCTACATCAACCAGTGGCAGCCCTGCAATACGACCGGGACGACTCAGTGCTATGTGGTATTTAACAAGGCAGCTTTCGCGACCTTCCCCAGCGGCACATTTGGCTTCGGGAACGTTGGACGGGATTTCTTACGTTCACCAGGGGCGCTCAACGTGGATATGGCCATTACCCGGGTCTTCCCGATTCACGAGCAGAAGCAGATTGAATTCCGATTGGAAGCTTTTAACGCTATTAATCACTTCAATCCGAGCATTGGAGTGCCCGGCACGACGGCGGGCATCAACTCGTCCAATTTTGGGCGCCAGAGCGGCGCGACCACGCCCAGCTTCGTTCCCAGCCCGTTTGACCCGAGAATCCTGCAACTTGGGCTCAAAATGCATTGGTAGAGCAGCCGATTGAAAACCCTTCGCAGACTGTTGTCCCTGTTACCAATCGTTGCGGCTCTCTTTGTGTATGTGGCCAAGCCAACCGGGCCTGCGGCCGAATTGGAGACATTGCGTCAAAACTTCGCGAATCCTCCTAACGACAGCCGGATCCTGATGCGCTGGTGGTGGTTCGGGCCTGTGGTGACGAAGTCGGAACTTGCGCGAGAACTTAGCAAGATGAAGGAAGGCGGAATCGGAGGAGTTGAAGTTCAGCCCGTCTACCCGCTTGAACTCGACGATCCCGAGCGCGGCTTCCACAATTTCCGTTATCTCTCCGATGAATTTATCGAGGATTTGCGCTTCGCGGCGAACGAAGCGCGCCGACTCGGCCTGCGCATTGACGTGACACTCGGCAGCGGATGGCCTTTTGGTGGGCCGAATATCCCTATAACGCAAGCGGCAGGTGCAATACGAATTGTAATAACGCCTCTGCCCCGGGGAGCACCTTCTGTTGCCCTCCCCAGCATCGGCACCGGCGAGCAGTTGATCGCCGGGTTCTTGGCACCCGGCGAACCGAAAGACTTTTTGGCATCGGAAGCCCAGCAGATCCTCGAGATTCAGAATAGCCGGCTTCACCTTCCAGCCAACCTTACTGGCCCGCAGGTCGTCCTGTTCTTCATCTCGAGCCGGACAGGGATGATGGTCAAGCGGCCCTCCATTGGCGCCGAAGGATTCGTGCTCGATCACTTTGACCGCGGGGCAATTGAGAATCATCTTCACGCCGTCGGAAACCGGTTGATGGAAGCCTTTGGAGACGCTCCTCCCTATTCGATCTTCAGCGACAGCCTGGAAGTGTATGGTTCGGACTGGACCGGTGACCTCCTCCAACAATTTCGTCGGCGCCGTGGCTACGATTTGACGCCATACTTGCCCGCTCTTGTTGAGGACATGGGTCCGAAGACTGCGGACATCCGCCACGATTGGGGAAGAACGCTCACCGAGCTGATCAATGAGCGCTATCTCACCCCAGTTCGAGAATGGGCGGCGCAGCACAAGACGCTTTTCCGCTCTCAGACATACGGCATCCCCGCCGTTACGCTTTCTAGTAATTCCTTGGTGGATCTACCGGAAGGCGAAGGCACGCAATGGCGGAGTTTCTCAACCACTCGCTGGGCCTCATCCGCTGGCCACCTTCAGGGAAGAAACATCATCTCAGCGGAAACCTGGACCTGGCTGCATTCCCCCGCCTTTCGGGCAACACCGCTGGACATGAAAGCGGAAGCCGACTTGTTTTTTCTGCAAGGAGTCAATCAGTTGATTGGTCACGGCTGGCCGTATTCGCCAAAAGAGGCGGGCGACCCGGGATGGGCTTTTTACGCAGCCGCAGCTCTCAATGACCATAATCCATGGTGGCCGGTCATGCCGGATGTCACGCGGTATCTGCAAAGGGTCAGCTATGTGCTCCGCCAAGGCAAGCCGGCAAACGATGTCGCCCTCCTTTTGCCGACGGATGACGCTTGGGCACAGTTCAGGCCGGGAAAAGTTTCCGTGAGCGAATCAATGGAGCGTTTACTGGGGCCGGAGATAATCCCGCAAATCCTAGACGCCGGATTCAACTTCGATTTCATCGATTCGGAGATGATCGCCAAATCAGGAATTCCCTATCCGGTGCTGATTTTGCCCGGCGTCGAGCGGTTGCCTCTCGCAACATATCGTGAAATCGAGGCCTACGCGCATAATGGCGGCATCGTGATCGCCACACGAAATCTTCCTTCCCGCGCGCCGGGATTGCGGGAGGCGGAGACAGACACTGCCATGGAACTGGAGATTTCAGAGAAGATGTTCCACACTCCAGCCGGAAAAGGCATATTTGTTTCCGACGAAAAGCAGCTTGCGGATACGCTGGCGCATTCCCTCAAACAAGATTTCACTACTTCTCCTCAGGCGCCGGAAATAGGCTTCATTCATCGCAAACTGTCCTTTGCCGACATCTACTTCGTGGCGAATACAAGCAACCATCCCATTTCCACGAACGCTACATTTCGCGCGTCGCAATCAAATGCAGAATCGTGGGATCCTTCCTCGGGGAATACTTCTCCGGTTGGCGCAAACTCTTCGGTCGAACTGAATTTGCAGCCGTACGAGTCGCGAATCATAGTGTTTGCGCCTCGCAATTCATTGGCCGTGGCTCAATCCAAGACAAGGAAATCCGGCTCGGGACCGGCTCGCGAAATACTCGATTTGGGAACGGATTGGAAAGTCACGTTTCCCGGGCTTGGTCGAACCGTCCACATGGATAGGCTGCACACTTGGGCGGACGAAGAGGAAACGCTCTTCTATTCTGGCGATGCTGTCTACGAAAAAAACTTTGACATTTCCACGAGGATCTTGAATTCGAGCGTTCGCGTGTACCTCGACTTCGGGACGGGAACTGTTGTCGAGTGGCCCCAGAACGGTCATCCGCGAATGCGGGCCTGGTTGGAAAGCCCAGTTCGCGAGGCCGCGCAAGTATTCGTGAATGACCAGCCTGCAGGGTCGATTTGGAAACCTCCTTATGAGTTGGAGATTTCAGGCGCGCTGCGTCCTGGAGATAATCATTTGAAGATCTCGGTCGAAAATCTGGCCATAAACTCTCTAGCAGGACGCTCCCTGCCCAACTATAGGTTACTGAACAACAGATATGGGGAGCGCTTCGTGCCCCAAGACATGGAGAACTTGCAGCCCTTGCCTTCCGGTTTGCTTGGCCCGCTCCGTCTGGTTATCCGAGAAGTCCCTTAAGGTAAGGTCGGCGACCATTCAGTTTCCACTACGATCGTGAGTCAAGAGAACGCGAAAGAGTCGCTAGGCCGCAGGCCCATGTGTCCAGGCTGGATCAATGAGCTATGGCGGAGAGGGGAGGATTGAAGCCCCAATTGGTGAGCGGGAGGTGAGGGGTTGGTGAGCCTTGGTATGTCTCTTGTTTTCAATACCTGTTTCTGATTTGCGCTATTCGCCAGTCTTCGTGCGGCCTTCAAATGACGCCAAATAACCTCAAAGTAGCAAAGTAGAGGCAAAACACTGCGGCCGTTTTGGTGTCGAATGGGCCCCCATTGCGGAGACTTGAGGGAGCGGGAATCCTTGAGACTCATGACGGTGTGAGGACCTTTAGAACGGGAACAGAATTCCCTTATCCTTCAGTTTTTCGAAGCGTGGGGCAGCAAACCGAAACAGTTGTGCTGGCTTCCGGCCGGTCCGCCGCCACTCTCGCAGAGGCTTCAAGATGCCCAATAGTGCGAGCTTGCGGCGGAAGTTGCGCTTATCTAACGGCCTGCCAAGGATCGCTTCGTAGACGGCCTGCAGTTCACCCAGCGTGAACTTTTCCGCGAGAAGCTGAAACCCAACTGTCGTGTATTCCAATTTGTTGCGAAGGCGTTCGAGAGCGTAGTCCAGAATGGATTTGTGGTCGAAGGCAAGAGGTGGAACACTGCTGGCCGGAAACCATTGCGCTTCAGCCGCGTCCGCGCCTGCAACCAGTGACAATTTGTCGGACGCAATTAATGCGTAATAAGCGACTGTAATCACTCGACCCCTTGGGTCTCGCTTGGGGTCGCCGAACGTGTACAGTTGTTCGAGAAACACATTTCTCAAACCTGTTTCCTCGTGGAGTTCGCGAAGCGCTGCCTCTTCGAGTGATTCATCTCCGCGGATAAAGCCTCCCGGGATGGCATATTGACCTTCAAACGGAGGAACCCCACGTTTGACCAAGAGCACCTGAAGCGAACCCTCTCTCAGAGTGAAGATCACGATGTCTACGGTCACACGCAAAGTTTCCACGTTTCACCCCACGACAAGTTGGGCGGTCTCCGCTGCCGCCCTCACGACTACGCTGGAGCCCGAATTGAATTGTAGGAAGTCCGCCTCAACGCCATCGCTGAAGATGGCGCCACCTGATGGCATCAGCGAGTCTAGCTCCAAGGCTTGTTGGTGTTCGACGATCCCGGCAACGATACCTGCCTTGGAATGACGACTGATGAAGGGCTCGCGAACCACAAATAGCAGACGCCGGTCCTCCCAATCCAGCCGCATCGGCTTCACGGTGTGGCCGCCAGCCAAGGCTGCAACCCCGGATGCCATATTGAATACCGATGAAACCCAGCCTGTGCTGCCCGCGCCGGTTGAGACGAGAACGCCGCTAGATGATTGGGGTTCCTCGGCTTTGGCCCACCGAATCCGGTATCGGGCCGAAACGTGAGTTTGCGCCCCAAGGAAGAGATCGTTGAACGCCAACAGACGCTGGCCATCATTGAGGCACGCTTCCGCCAAGGTAACGGATCGAATTCGGCACTTTCCAGAGATCACTTCCTCAAGCGCGCGCCCTGTTTGACCCGGAAGGAAGGGAAGGAGGATGCCATCGAATCTTTCTGGGTCCGGATTTACAGCGACAAGGGGCTGCTTGCCGACATATTTCGCGGTGTTGGCGACAAGCCCATCCTGTCCTAACGTGACCACGAGATCTTCCGGCAGAAACGTAAACGTTGGCACCAGTCCTCGATCGATTTCCTGTACTTTCAGCCCAAGCTCAATCGACCGGCGGACAACGTCAGCGGATTGTCTGTACGCTTCATCCTCCAGCTGGTATTCCTTGAAATTCCCTCCTGCATGTTCGATGTAGAACTTGGCTTGTGCCAAAGTGTTGAATCGATCGATCAATTCGGCAAGCCGGGTCTTGCGAGTCACCAGGACGATCTTCTCAAACCCAGCCCGCCGTTTTGCGCCGTGCACGAATTCACGCATGACTACTTCCCTTTTTGCTGCGTTGGAATTGCTATGTTCGTGGTAGTGGATGCAAGCAAGCTCCGTAGCAGGTCCGGCGAGATATTCAGCTCACCGATCTTTTGCGCGTTTGACGCCATTTCCTGGAAAGCCAGCGCGATCATCATCTTGGGATCACCGCCGTGCGGGGAAAGCGTCATCAAGGCTCTCCAGTCAATGTCGCGCACGGGCTTGAGTGTCGCGTTCAGTGCGTATGCGCGGCTATCCGCCTCTTTGCGATCGTTTTCGATGCGCTTGTCCGTGAGAGCGGCACGTTGCTTTTCAATGGCTATGTCCGCGGCCATTTGCGTTTCGCGAATCTGTCGCTGTTTCTCCTCGACAGCAATTTCTGTGTTGAGTTCGCTCTCCTTGATTCGTCGCTCCTGCTCGACAGCGTTGTTTCGCCGAGCATAGATAGCCTCATCAGAACGGCGTTGCAACGCCTCGCGGGCTTCGGCTTCTAAGGCTTTCGCCATTTCCGGCGTCGGGCGAATCGAGAGTAAGGAAAGGTTTAATATTTCTACACCAAGCTGAACCACGCCTTCAGACGATTTCAGACCAGCTAGAACCGAAGCGCTCAACGATCCGCTTTTCGTCAATGCCTCGCCTAGCGAGAGTTTCTGAGTCTCTGCCCGCATCAGCGTTTGCATCGTGTGAACCAGTCGTTCTGGCAGCTTGCGATAATCCTCCGAGCGAAACACGCCCAACGGGCTGACGCTCAAATCCAGAAGCGAGGAGAGTCTCTTAGGGTCCGACACGCGGTAGGTAAGTTGCCCTTGTATGGAGACAGACTGAAAATCCGCCGTGCTCTCTTGGAAAGCAAATGGAACATCGGCGCTCTCCAAAGGTACGGTGACGATCGTTGACGTTGGAGCGTAATAAAAGAAGGAGAGCCCCGGCCCTTCCCGGCGTACCCGGCCGTTTTTGAACTGCAAAACGTACGTCGTGGGAGGGGCCTTCATGAATCGGATAGTAAGCATTGAATACCTCCAATAGTGTCTTACTGACACTAATATACGTGTCCCATAGACACTTTGTCAAGCGGTTTTTTGCGCTGGTGAGAGCCCCGAAAGACCGCTGAAAAGTGGTGTTCCATATTTATGGCACTTGTGTGAGAATCGGTGTATGAAAGAGCAAGCCATTCGGACGACTGTCGATATCCCCGCCTCCCTTTACCGGAAGCTTAAGGAGCAAGCTGCTGCGCAAGGACGATCCATCCGCGAATTGATCCTTTTGGGCGTGCGGGTCACTCTGATCGAGGGCAAGCGTCCTCGTTCCAAGAGGGTCAAGTTTCCCCTCATCGCCTCAGACGGGCCGAAAGTCGATTTGACCAACGAACAGATCTATGAACACATTGAATTTCCTTGACGCCAATGTTTGGCTGGCACTGCTGTGGGGCCGACATATTCACTCCGAAAGGGCGCGGGAGTGGCTTGAGAAGTTCCCAGAAGAGAAGTTCTTTTTCTGCCGATTCACGCAGTTGACAGTACTTCGGCTTCTCACCTCGACAGCTGTGATGGGAAGCGACGTGAGAAAAATGCCTGAGGCTTGGGAATTATGGGATAAGGTTTGCGCCGACGACAGGGTCGCATACCTTTCCGAACCTGAGGCAATAGAGCCTGAATTCCGCCGGCAGTCTAGACTCGGTACTTCTTCGCCGAAAGTGTGGGCGGATTCCTATCTTCTGGCATTCGCAACCGTGGCGGGTTTGAAGCTTGTCACATTTGACCGAGCGCTTCGTTCACGGGGCTCCGAAGTGCTCGTTCTTTAGGTCACGCCCAGCTAAATGGGCAAGCCATGACCTCGCAATTGCGGACGACCGGTTGGCCCGATTGTTGCATATGTAACTACAAGATTAGATTTATTATTATATAATGGAGGAGAGGGGGGGGATTCGAACCCCCGTTGGAGGTTTTGGCCCCCAAAACGGTTTAGCAAACGGGTGATTGCGCTCTGGCTCGCTGGTAAGTTGCTGAAAACTAAAGACGCCGTTCGGCTGACTCTGGACGGTTTGGGCACGGTTGGCAGCCTACTGGGATAAATTGGGATAGACACTTTTGCACGCGGGGCCCGAAAACCGGATAGCCGATAGCCACACCGCAGGTGTTTCAATCCTTCGGTTGGAGACCGAATGCTGCTTCCTGCACCACTCAGAAGTGGTTGAGGTCAAAAGCGATTGCTACGAGTCGAAAGAAACAGCGTCAGCACAAAGCGTGGATTTGAATTGACGACCTCTTGGTCCCGAACCAGTATCCAAAAATCCCCTAAGCCATCGTCCTGGCGTCACTTACGGGATTTAGGACCACCAAAATGCCCCCTCAAATTCACAACCTTCACAACCGGCCAACTGTCAGACATCTTCCCGGTTGTCCATGATTGGTCAGTTAAAGTGCTTCCCCAGGAGCGACTCAATGAACCCTATACAAGACTGAACTTGAGAGTGCTGAACTTTTCTCCAATCCGCGTGCAGGCTATTTAGTGGACACCCTTGAACAGTTTGCCCGCGTCAACCTTGAGCGCACGGGCGAGCTTCCCGACGTTTTCCATTCCGACATTTCGTCTGCCACGTTCGATCCCACTGAATGTACGTCGGAAGAAGAGGAGACTGGCGTGAGAAAATTCGTGCAAGAACTCTCGAATAATCCATTCTTCTGGCTATCGACTGCAATCGTCATCGTGATTCGGCTGTTTCTAACATTAGTTAGCGGCTTGGGCGTGAGAACAGCTTGGTTGGAAAACCAAGCAAGGCTTACTTTTTTCAGCAGATTCGGCCCGTGCGATCCAATATAGCGGAAAAATGTTGGGGCGTAACGCTTTACCGCATTTTTGGACGGAACCAATAATCGGATTGCGCTCCGGGGGCTCCTCGCCTGAGGGGCCCTATCCACGCTGGCCGACTCCTCATTGCGCATACTCAACTGCGATAACAACTTCTATCGGTTAGTACTACTTTAGTTTAAGTTACTTGGGGGCAATAGCCAAAAGTACTATTGACACGCTTAGACTGCCTACTGTAAAAATCGCCCGCCCACTCTCCCTGCCAATCGACCGGCGGGCGTTCGAAACAATTAAACGTCGCCCACGTCGCACCGGCTACGTCTTAGCGGTCCCGTGGACTACGCCTCGGAGGCGCTATGCGAGTGGTGCGCTTTGCCCTTTCGTTTGTCTTGATTCTTGCTTCTTCTCCGCGTCTCAGATCGCAGCAATCCACGACGGCTGCACAGCGAGACGCGGAAGCTGTGGCCGTCCTTCACCGATGCCTCGTCGCAGGAGGCGGGGCGCGGGCGTTTGGGACAATTCAGGATTTCTTGGCGTCTGGGACTATCACCTATCACTGGGCAGGGCAAGATGTCGTCGGTTCCGTGACTGCCCAAGGAAAGGGACTAACGGAGTTTCGTCTTGATTCCGTCCTACCTCAAGGTGCTCGATCCTTCAAAGTCGTGGGAACTGCTGGAAGCATTACCACAGAAGATGGGAAGACGCACGCGCTTGCCTTCAACAGTCTAATGACCGCTACGAGCCTTACTCTCCCGACACCGCGAATCGCTGATGTTCTTAACAACTCCTCCATCACATTGCAGTATATGGGCCTCGTGCCGTTCGAAACGGCACAAGCCCACCAGATTCACGTGGTTCCCCTGCTTGATCCCTCGCTCGGGGCACCCAGCGGCGCTGCACAATTTGGCAGTTTCGATCTCTATGTGGACCCATCTTCATATCAGCTTCTCGGACTCTCGGAGTCGATCTGGCCCGCAAGCAACAACCAGCCCGTTCGCCATGAGATTCGCTTTTCGAACTATCAAACGGCCGGTTCTGTCGCAGTGCCCTACGGCATTTCCGAGTTCATCAACGGTCAGGAGACTTGGTGCATCTCTCTTTCATCCATCTCCTTCAACAATAATCTTTCCGATTCGATTTTCAAGCCTTGACTCTGATTTGGTACGTGAGAGGGAAAGGAATCGCAGATGCCAATCTCATCTGGAAATCTTAGTATTCGCAAACAACTGCGTGCTGATGCTCTGTTGCTGGGACTTGCGGCGATACTTTGCTCGCTTTTGGCACCTTCGCTACGCGCCCAGAACTACCTTGGCCAGACCGGCGTTCCAACCTTCACGACCGCACTGCCTGTGGAACTGGGATTTCTCAATGCTGGGAACGGAAATCTGCATCTGACCGTTCCGCTTGGATCATTCCCTCAAAGGGGAAGCGTGCCGTTTGGTGCCGGGCTGGTGTACGATAGCTCCATCTGGCAGATCGTTTCCTCGTCGTGGCAGCCCATAAATGTCGCAAATTCATGGGGAGGATGGCGTTTGCTCACTAGCGTAGACCCTGGAGGAACCTCCTCCCTCGGAACAAGCCATCTCTGCGACACGCCGCCACCTTACCACTCTTTTACGACATACAGTGGCTTCAATTGGACATCCGCTGATGGCACTCACCACTATTTCTACGGGATCAGGACAGAGCGCGACTCCACAAACTGCGATCAAGGCAACATAACCAGCGGCGACTCCTTTGCCTCTGACTCATCTGGCTACCACATGTATGTGACGAACTACACCACCGTTAGCGCTGTCTACGCGCCAGATGGCACCCAAGTATATCCGACTGCAAAAGATACTAACGGAAATTACTTTTCCACAGACCCGAATGGCAATGTGATCGATACGCTGGGTCGTACACCCATCACGAAAACAGCGAACGGAAACACCATCACCTACGCTGTCCTAAACTCGCAGGGGCAGACCTCGAACTATGTTGTAACTACCACGTCGATTAGCGTCTCAACAGCTTTCCAGCAGGCGGGAGTCACTGAGTATTCTGGTACGTTAACTGTCATCCAAAAAATCACGTTACCCGACAACACGTTTTCCAATTTGGCTACGATTCCTATGGGGAACTGAATTCTATCACTCTGCCTACGGGCGGGCAGATTACATACGGCTACACGAATTTCGCCGACGCGTACAGCAACAAGGCTCGATGGGCCACTTCTCGTGTTTCAGGCGGAGGCACGTGGAACTATACTCCGGCTGTGATCTCGACCTGTGGCTCTGGACAGGTCGGCTGCCAGCAGAAGGTCACAGTGACCAAGCCAAGCACGGACACAACTGTCTACACTTTCACTCTAAACAATGGGGCCTGGGAATCGGCAATGTCCACCTACACAGGCGCTAGCACCCTCCTGTCAACGGTTTCTAACGCGTGGGATTTCAGCCAGCTGTGCTCGCCCTCACCTTGTACTGGTGCCTACAAGATCAGAATCCTGACCGCTACGACGTCTCTACCAACCCCCGGCGGAAACTACATCACGAGTCAGATAAAGTCCACCTATAACGACACCATTACAATGAACGTGGCCAGTATCAAGGCTTGGAAATTTTATGCTGGTGCGACGCCAACATTCCCCACCGTCCCGGATCGGGAAACAGACATCACCTATCACACCATCTTCGGAATCAACATAACCAATCGCGTTTCGCAAACCACTATCAAAGACAGCGGAGGTATTGTTGTTGCGCAAACGAACTACTCTTATGACGATTCCGGGTCCCTCGCGAACAGTTCGCCCGCCACAGGCATCTTCCAACACGATGACACGAACTATGGACTCAGTAACACGGTCCGCGGCAACCTGACAACCGTTCAACGCTGCACGCTGCTAACGGCGTGTTCTTCAAATTTCGTCCAGACGTTAATGACCTACGACACCACAGGGCAACTCCTCTCAGTCAAAGACCCGAATACCAACGTCACCAGTTTCAGCTACACGGATAACTTTTTCAAAGACGTTGGCAATGGACCGTCCAATCCGCCGCAAGCCTATTCGGCGCCTACCACAAACGCATACCGAACCAGCGTCACGCCCCCGATTCTAACGGCCACTACGCTCGGCTATTACTATCACACAGGACAACTTGCCTCCTCCACGGATGCGAATGGAAACACTGCTTATTCGCATTTCTTCGACCCCAATTTCAGCCGCCCCACCAGCACTGTCCTGCCGGGTGGTGGCTGGAACTACTTGACGTACACTTCCACAGAAACACAAGCGGACGTCTACACCGGGATTACCGCAGCATATTCCCAATCCGGAGGCGTTGGCATCCGTCAGGATGAGACCGTGCTCGATAATCTCGGACGAGTGACAACGCAACAGCTAGTAAGCGATCCCGAAGGAGCGACGACCGTCACCAGTAACTACGACACAGCAGGGCGCATCCTAAATGTTTCTCACCCTGCTCGAACCACGGCCAGCACTACTGATGGCACCGAAACTCCTACTTACGACGGCCTGGGTCGAGTCATCAAAACAACGCACCAGGACACTACCTATTCCCAAACGCTCTTCGGTGCAGCCGTAACCGGCTCAGGTGTGAACACCACACAGCTGTGCTCTTCGGGGACCTACGGGCTCGGCTACCCAGTTCTCTCTATTGACGAGGCTGGCAAGAGACGCGAAACGTGGACAGACGGCTTTGGCAAAACCATCGAAGCGGATGAACCGGATTCCAGCGGAAACCTCACCTCCAACACTTGCTATTTGTACGACGCGCTTGGCAATCTTCTGCAAATCGTTCACGGCGCCCAGACGCGCACCTATGCCTATGACCCGCTATCGAGAGCAACTTCAGTGACCATCCCCGAACTCGCGAACTCGTCGGGCACGAATTGCTCGGTCACCTATGGTTATGACAGCAATGGAAATCTAACAAGCCAAACCGCGCCCGCTCCCAACCAAACTAGCTGCACAAACACTGTTACGATCACTCTCTACTACGACGCTCTCAATCGCTTAACAAAGAAGACTTATTCTGACGGTTCGCCCACTGTCCAATACGGCTACGACAGCACCTCTTTGACAGGCTGCACCACATCTCCGCCTTCTCTCACGATTACCAATCCTAAAGGCCACAAAACCTCCATGTGTGATTCGAGCGGAGCCGTATCGTGGAGCTATGATTCTATGGGCCGCGTCTTGATCGAGGCACGCACCATCTTGGGAGTCACGAAAAACATCTCTTACTCTTACAATCGTGATGGTTCCATTGCGACGATAACTTATCCAAGCAACAACGTAATTACCTATTTGATAAGCAATGCCCAGCGCCTCACCGCAGCTAAAGACGTGGCTAACTCAACCTGAGGACCTAAGTTGGGGTCGTTTCCGAGTGCTCCCGGTATTGCCACATTCGTTTTGACCGCTATGTTACCTACTTGTGTGTTGTCAAATGTGATGTTTATACCAGCGTTTTTAAGAATGCCTAAGAAGTTGATTAACTCAGGAGTGGACTTGAATGCGAAGGACTGCAACGGGTCAACAGCCCTGATCGAATCGATTGTTCTGAACCAGCTCGAAGTCAGCGAGAAGCTTGTCCTAGCCGGAGCGAACCCAAACCTCGCAGACAACAAGAATACGTCGCCCTTAATATTTGCCTCCTGGTACTGCCGTGAACAGATTGTGCCCCTCCTGCTTGCTCACGGTGGAGAAGTAAATGGCGTTGACGAAGACGGATACTCTCCCCTGATGCATTCTGCGCAGAACTGCCCGGATGGTGGATTAACGGCACTACTATTGAGGGCCGGAGCAAAAGTGAATCTCATCGCCGCTGATGGTAATTCAGCCCTCACCACGGCTGCTTTTTATGGAAATGAGAATGCCGTCCATGTGTTGGCCGCGGCGGGAGCCAATTTAGCGGCAAAAACAAAAGAAGGGGGGACTGCACTGACGATAGCTCGTGACCGTGCTGCCGGTCGCAAGGAGTCTCACGACCGAATCTATATATTCCTCCGCGCCCTTCAAGGTCTATAGCGACCTCGAATCTGGCTCGATGCAAGCCGAATAACTAAATCAACCGGCCCGCTCTCAATCAGCGTCGGGTCTGAAGTTGAGAGTGGCTTATGTGCAAGGGGCACGCCAAGCAATAGAGGCAACGAACCCGTCGTACGCTGTCACGCGGCTCTAAGCGAAGCGTATATCAAAGGGATCGCGGCCCCCGTTGCCGAGAGCCGCGTCTTGTTGATTTCCAGAACTTTCTAAGCTCCTGATGCCCTTGCAGCGACCAGCGGATTCAGTGGCTCTATGGTCGACCTGCTCCTTTCGGAGCAATGATCGGAGGCCAACGGGCGCTGTCCGCGTCAAGATCGCGGTCGCCGTGCGCTACGAGGAACCGACTCATGTCCTTGTTGCGGAACATCACACGTGTCAGTACCCGTGACACACCTGCGCCCCGGCACCGCTACATGTCTGCCGATAAAAGAGCTACATCATTGTTTGGTAGAGCGAGTGGGGCAATTCAGAAGATTAAAAAAAATCTAAGTGAAGCCGCGCCTCAGCTTAGATTTTTCCTCGTTCGCAACGAGAAGGCCGGCCCTGGCCTCCTCCTTCGACCTACATACACAATAGGTACGACATATAGATCCGCAAGAGAACGTCAAATCCAACGGTTTCGCAGACCGTTGCACTCGCATTGGGATAAATTGGGATAAAGGCTGTTACGCACTTTACGCACTCCGTTCTGAAAACGAGCGGTAATCCCTAACAATCATTGGACTTAACTCATGGCGGAGAGGGGGGGATTCGAACCCCCGTTGGAGGTTTTAGCCCCCAAAACGGTTTAGCAAACCGCCGCATTCAGCCGCTCTGCCACCTCTCCGCGGTTTGTTCTCAATAGCTTAGCACAGTTCTCAAAATTGCTTGGTGTGCTCTTGGTGCACTATAACTGCGAAAGTGTGTGCTTCGCGAGAAAGTTGGCGGCGTAAGTCCTGCGAAATCAATCCCGACTCCGATTGAACTCCGCATTTGGCGGTTGGGAAAACCGCCGCCATCGGGCAAATGCACAGTTCCAAAAATCGATAGGTATTTTCCGAACCGGATCTGCACAAGGCCGACGGCGAGGCCGCCGTGACTTCAACATCCGGCATGATCCCGACCGGAGGGAACGACTAGCTCCCAAGCAGGCAATCGCAATTTAAGATGAGCACCTGCCTCGTGAGCCGCTTCCCGGCGCCACTGGGCGAGCGAACGATAAGCTCTCAGAAACGCTTCCTGAGCCATCTCTTCCGCGCGGCCTCGGTCTCGACAGAATCGATACGCCAGATTCACAAGTGGTCCCTGCCAACGGCGCACACTGTCCTCGAAGGAAGACGTGTCCCCATCAAGGACTTTCTCGACAGCGGCCTGATCCTCGGCAGCGCTCACACTACTCCTCGTCGAGTACGACCGACCTGACGCATGGATGGTTGCATTTTTTTGAAATGAGGAGCCAAGAAAATGCAACCTGGTGAAGATCCAGCTTGTCGCACGGTATGAAGCGAACGAACGCCGAGACAAGGGACGACACAACTATGAATGAAAATGTAGTCTTTGCGCTGTTTTTGTGCGTTGGAATTGTAGGCTTTTTCTCGTTTCTAGCCGTGGCGATATGGTCCAGAGAGCGCCGCCGAGAGCGGGAAGCTTATTACAAGAGTGAGACGCTCAAAAAAATCGTCGAGACGCAGGGGGCCAGAGGCAGTTCGGCAATGGAATTTCTTCATGAAAGCGAGAAGTACGCCCGTCTGCGCCAGCGAGAGTGGCTTAAGCTGGCCGGCCTGGTTACGACCGCCGTTGGCATTGGCATGATGGTCTTCATTAAGGCGGTCGATCGGGATGATCCGGCGTACCTTGTCGGGCTCATTCCCCTGTTCATTGGAGTTGCGCTCCTGGCCTACACCTACTTCCTTTCTCCGAAACAGTGACGGAACGAGGCACGAACTCTAATTTACCCATGGGGATGAAAACAAAGGCCCCAGGACTTTCACGAGGTGATCGATGGGGATAAGTATCCGCGTTTTGATTAGCTGCTGCGTTGCCATGATCGCTGCCTTGCTGGTCGTCGGGGCCGTATCACACGAGGTCATTCGACACATTGTGGACATCTCCGCTCTGGGTCGCCATCGGACTTGGTATCCGTCACTCCGCCTTGACCAAATGGGCAGCGCTGCCGTGCTTTGTCTCCGGGAGTTATCGCGTAGTGGTTCGAATCGACATGCCTAGTGCGCCAACTCCTACGGTACGTGCTCTATGACTGGATCGCGCGCCGAGGCCAGGCGACGAAAGCTCAATCACTGCTGCTCGTTCGATCTTGGAACGAGAACTTGGACTCCACCGCGAACAGCTTTCCGTCTAGCTCTGCATAAGGATAGATGAAGTAGTTAAGCGGATCGCCCTTCTGCGACGGGTCGAGGCGGATGTCTCGCCCAACAGTAAACTGCAGGCGATTGTCATCATGCGCCCCAAAGAAATAATCCTTCTTCTCGGGATGCTTCCAAGCTTCGGAGGCATCCACCGGGATCCAGCCGTAGGGCTCGACATAGAACTGCGCCCAGCAGTGATATCCCGGTATAGAGCCATCATGCTGATCAGCAGGCAACGGAAAACCAATTTCGAAGCGCGCAGGAATTCCGGCCGATCGCATCATGCCGATGAACAGCGAGTGGAAATCAGTGCAATTGCCACGCTTGGCAGTGCAGGCCCATATCGCATCGCCGTTGCCCCAGCCGGTGCCGGATTTATCGTAGCGCATAGTGGCAACGACGTAGTTGTAGATTGCTCGCGCTTTCTCCAGCGGATCTTGGATCCCCCGTGTCTCTTGCGCAGCGAGCTCCGCGATGACCCCCTGGAGAGGGACGCGGCGGTCCGGTTCTAGGAAACGCCGGAGACCATGCGAGTCTACTGCAGCCGATGGCGCGCTGACTGGATGTGCGTCGAGCTCGACGCGGTGTTCCTGGCGGGTTACTTGAAAGCTGATCCGCACTTCTTTGATCGAGCTCACCTGTGCGGCCGAAACTTGCAGATAAACGTACTCGTTGCCGTATTCCGTATCGCGATGCTTCACATATGGGAAAGGAGACTCGATCTTCAGGCCGCCGATTGCTTGGTAGGGATCCGATTGAGGTAGCGGAATCCAAATTCTTAAAGTCTTGGCGCCTAGAGGCAAGGCGGGAATGCTGGTGAGATAAGTGAATTCGAAACTGCGTACGAGAGCGTTCGCCCGCGAGGGAGTAGAGAAAGCCGCCCCTAGACCAGCGAGCGCAAAAGTAAAAGCAAGGCACAAAGCAACGATCCACCGAGAAATCATTGGCGATATTCCTCCTCCACGCAGTCTGGCCAGGTGCTAATCGGGTTCTTGTTTTAGCTATCTCAGACTTTGCCGGCGGGACCCGCGGTCAGCGGGCTGTTCAAGTGAAGCCTTGGGCTGGGCGCAAAATGGGCAGTACTAATGGCATGGGGACCTACTCAATCCTAACGCAATTTCCTGCGCAAATTCATTCCAGGATACGCGGATAAGACCCGGCCGCTATTTTGTCCCGCCCGATTGCAAAAATCCTCGAGCTCGCGAGAAACCTAGTCTTCGTCCTGGCCGGACTCCTCATCGTCCTCACTCTTGCCTTTAATAAGGCTGAGTGTTTTTTTCCAAGCCTGATCCGCGACTAGACGGCCGGTGGCTCTTCCTACCAGATCTGCAAGCTCGAAATGGATTCCACCATACCGACGGGATATTCCAGCCTGGTTTGCCGCATCTGTGAAAGTGGCCCAGGAAAGTGTGACTAGTTGTTTCGGTGTCAAACCGGGCTCGGTGTTGGAGCTTCCCACAGCGAACGTAACAGAATCTCCGAATTTGTCGCTGTGCGTGAAGAGCCTAAGAATCTGGGCACCAGCCGCGCTGAACGTGCTGTGTCCGGAAATGTATTCCGGGAAAGGCGGCGTCGGAAACGTGCTCGTCTGGTAGGGAATCCAGAGAGCGCCGTCAAATGTCTGTGCTCCATGAAAAGGACGCCAAGCAGTGATCTGTTGACCCTGAAACAGATAAGGGATCGCCTGAATGGGACGCACCGAGTCAAAAGCGCGTTTTGCATCCCATGCGGCAATACCGCCGTCGAAGATCGCGTTAGTCAAAGCAAAAAACATCTTGGCGTCATCGTCGACGGTGTGATGGTCACGGCGTGAGACAAACTCACCGAATAGGTCCCAGTGTCCGGGCGGAAGTTCCGTGCGCGGACCATTGGCCCAATATTCTGCAATCATTTTTTGTTCGTCTGTGAGGTTCGCGCTAATGGTGATCAGATCCCTTGATTGTTGCAGGTAGGCCTCGGAGCCGTACAAAGCCGGACCGAACTGGGCTACAAATGGTCGAAACTGGTCAGGCGAGGTCATGGCGAAAGGGATCACGCGATACCACTGTGCTCCCACAAAAGATTGGGTGACGATGTGCGGCGCGGGCACATTTGCGCCGTCGTCGTAAATCAATCGCTGCCAATGGTTGGGATCCAGCACCAACGCGGGATTGACCGGCACGGTGCTCGCAGGATTCACGGATACGTACCCAGTCCAATCCGAATAGGCCCCTGGGTGCAGGTCGCCGAGCTGGTTGGAGCCGTCGGCATGACGAAACGCGAGTACCGCAGCGCAAGCCACATTCCCAATCCCCGCCGGAGTGTCTGTATTGATGGTTAGATTATTCGCATCGTAGCCCAAACTAGCCATGAGTGGATCAAAGACACTGGATTTGTCAAGCAAAAAGAGATCCACTAGCGCGCGATAGGCGGCAAAGCTGATCGCTTCATTCTTGTTGGCCAACGTGCGTTCTCTTTTGGGCCGCCGCAGTTCATCGCCAAATTGTGTGCCGACTGCCCTTTTGTCGTAGGCCGCCCAAGCGTCGAAGATGCAAGTGTGCACAATCGCCAGGGCCCGGGCCACCATCGGCGGACCAATGCGGGAATCGCGCACGCCCTGCAACGCTGCGACGTTCCATTGCACCACAACCGTGTCGCTGGCGCTGGTTTGGCCCATTAGGCCGAGGGGCCAAATCAGAACCGCAAGAGTGACTAGGCATCGAAAGTACAAGTGCAGCTTAGATTCCGACGTCGACGGCAGGGGCATACTCGCGGCCATTGGCATACTTCCTCCAGCTATCCGTGGACCATCGGATCTGTGCGAATCACCTATTCTCGTTACGTATTGAAAGCACTACGACGAGCCGGGTATCGAGTTCCGCCAGCCGTGACGCTTATCGATTTGCTCTCGCTCGCTTACCTAAAGAAGACTCCATTTCGCTCGCGCCCCAGGAGTGAAAAGAGGTTTACTGAGGTGGTTCCTGGATCAGAGACGTAACTGAAATCGCCCGTTTTTGCGGACCACTCCGTGGTTGCGCGCGTCTCCGTGAATTTCCCTTGAAAACCATTCTGAGCGTCGTGGATTCGGTCGAGCGGATTCCAACGGATATCCAGCGAGGTAACCTCCCCAGGGTGAGCCTTGGAAGGGTCACCGCCCACGCCGAGGTCAAGCATGATGCTGTTCCCGTTGGTGGTTGCGTCTCGCAGGTGGATATCGGCCAAGTGCAGTCGAGCTGCAGAGGGTTCCGTGTGTTCGTCGCCCTCCTCGTCATCGCCTAAGGTAACGCTATCTTCGGGTATGGGAATAACCCAGAACGTGCCATTATTGGGAGCTATGCCGGGATCATACGCATGGATTTGCGTACCTGAGCCAACCTGGCCCAGCCAAATGTCCAATCATATGAACGCGAAGGTACCGCTGTGCCTTTCGCCATCAACGCCGATGTACTCGCCTTTCATAAAACGATTATCGCTTCCGAAGGCCAGCTTCGATTTGTTTCCCTGGCCGTCCGTCGCGGTACCGGTGCCGTTGACATTGGCGAGGCCCACAATGCCCTTGAAATCGGTGATTACGGAAGGTTCCTGGCCAGTTCCAGGAAAGAAAAAGTGAATCATCGAGTCAGGACCGGACGCAGGCAAAAAGGGCAGATGGGTTCCTCCTGGAAGAGGTTTGGGCGCAACGGAGCCCGACGCCCGCACCAAGGCCGGTGAAAGCACTTTCGATGCTAGGAGCAAGCCACTTGCTCCGCCTGCTGCTTGAACAAAATTGCGGCGGGACAAGGCTCGCTCCCAGAAATGAGAGTGGCCAGTGTAGCCGGGCAAGGGATGCGACTGCCAAAAGCCGTCTCCGGAGTCTTTGTCGGGCAGGAAGCCCACCGTGGGCGAGACTGGTTCGTGCTTCATGTGCTTTTTCCGTTCCGAGAAATGCAGGACGCCGTGGGGGGTTCCTGCGCTTCCTCTAACTTTCCGAGCAGGAGTTCAACTCCTGCCGCCGTGCCGGCTTCACCCACGCATCAGGATTGCGCCGGCTTAGCCATTCCTGTTGCAGTTTTTCCAAGGAATAGAGTCCCGTTCACTTATCGTCGGTCTCGCTCGACCCGTCGCCGTCTCACACCAAAAGAATGTTCCCCCAACGGCTGACGGCCCGGGTCCCGAAAACACCTGCCGAAAAATCACGAATCAGAAGACCGCGAAAGGGAAACAAGAATGGGGAAAACCAACGTGACTCTGCTCCCGTTAGCTAGGACTTGTCAAACGTTAAGTTTGGTACTGGGAGTACTCATGCTCGGAAAGGCGTGAAACACGACCCGAGAATTCCTGAACAGATTAATTCTTGATATGGACTGACGATGCGGATCAGCAGCTCGCAAAACGGTAAGAACTTACATGGCAAGCTGCAAGTGTGATGAGAACCACGCCTGCAAGAGGCTACGTCAATGGTTGTGTGCCAAGCACAAAGGGATGTCGGGGACCAAGCAGTTTTCGCGGGCCTCCCTACACAAGGTGCTGGGTCTAGTCCGCCTTAGCCGGCGGCCGCGCCATCTCCCATGGGCGACATCGTGAACCTTTCTCCGAGAGCCGGAAGCGGGAAATCCGCCCATCCGGTTCGATGACCGGGATGTGGAAACGGAAGCATAGTAAGGCACCGGCGGACGAAAGGGCCGGAAACCGATAGGCCGCACCTACACCACCGCGCCACATCTCGACTCCACAACTTACAGTGAGGCACCGGCAGACGAAAGGGCCGGAAACAGATAGTCTGCGCCTACACCACCGCGCCACATCTCGACTCCACAAGTTATTCCGGTCCAGAAGTCCTAGTGCAAGTTCGGTTCGAGGAAGTATAGCGATGATGAACTCTTGGTGCACTATAACCTGCAAATGTGGACATTGCGGCGCAACTGAGAGCAGCGCAAATTACTGAAAACAGGTGAAAATCAGCGAGTGCAAACAGGGCAGGTAGGTTTTAGCAAACCGCCGCATTCAGCCGCTCTGCCACATCTCCGGCGTTTACTTTCAATAGCTTACTACAGAACCAGAAATGCTGTGGTGACCAACTGTTGACCAGTCGGTTGAAAAGTGCGAAAGACCGCGGCCGGTTGGACTCTCCGCTACATCGGTCGCTCGTGGGCTAGAGGGGCCACCGAATTTCAACTGCAACTGTTGGGGACCTACTTTCGCTTGTCTTAGTTCTTCGATCCGGCCCTGTACCTTCTCCACCGCCCCGAGCACGGTACGATCAAAGACCTTAATATAGCGTTCCCTGGTAACGTGCGGCTTCGAGTGACGCAAGATGCGCTGCACGACTTTGAAGCAAAAGCCTCCCGCGTCGCAATCCGCGCTTTTATTTTTCGACCACGCGTTTCAGAGAGATTTTCCCCGACCCGCTATGCGGTGGCGGTCCGCTCCATGTGGCTCGCCCTGTCATCTGATCTCCTTTCACCTGCATTTCAACGTGAATTGAGCCTTCACCATTTTGGCCCTGTGGAACGTCAAACGTTAGTTTGTCACCATCCACCTTCCCACCTTCAAACGAGTCTTGCTCGCTCTCGTTGGGTCCGACGCTTCCTGACAATTTGTTTCCCTCTTGATTCAGAATGGAGTAAGCAGGCTTGGCGTCATTTTCTCCATCCATTTGCAACGTTCCCGACCACTTGCCAGTGACATTAGGCGT
>Ga0137382_10000007_pt1 | contig 87368 bp, 80 predicted proteins | sample SagtaG_15_FD_104816 | JGI IMG/M metagenome (GOLD analysis project Ga0137382, IMG submission 104816) | Vadose zone soil microbial communities from Sagehorn Ranch, Mendocino, California, USA - Sage2_R_20_16 metaG | ecosystem: Environmental > Terrestrial > Soil > Vadose zone | place: USA... | reverse complement strand
TTGAGCGTCAACACGGTGAACGCGTGCGCGATCACGCTGCCCACGAGCAACGGCAAAAACACGTTGGCGTCGTGCGTCAGCTCAAACGCGAAGACGATGCTCGTGAATGGCGAACGCATCGTGCCGCCGAGAATCGCGCCCATGCTGATCAGCGGCCAGAAGCCTGCGCCTTCGTTGGGCAGGAACATGGCTTCAAGGCCGCCGAGCGCGCCGCCCATCATCAGCAGTGGCGCCAGTACGCCGCCGGATGTTCCCGAGCCGAGAGACACCGCCCAGATGAACCATTTGACCAGCAACACGCCAAGAATCACTTTCGTTGTTACGCTTCCCTGCAGTAGCGCGCCGATGGTGTCGTAGCCGACACCGAGCGCTTGTGGAAAGATCAATCCTCCCAATCCGATCGCCAGTCCGCCAATCGCCGGCCACCACATCCAGTGAATCGGCAGCTTTTGGAACGCATCTTCAGCCGCATACACGGAAAGCGTCAGCAGTGCTGAAAGCACTCCTGCAAGAAGCCCGACCAGAGCGCACCCGAGCAGACCTTTGGGCCCGATGAAAAGAGGATGAGTTGGCACGGGAAACAGCGGCCCAAAACCAAGCAGGTATCGACGCACCACAGCCGCAACGGCGCTGGCCAGTGCCACGGGAATCAGGCTTCGCGGTTTCCACTCGAACAGCAACAATTCGACCGCCAGCAAGACGGCCGCGACGGGCGAAGCAAATGTCGCGGACATTCCTCCGGCTGCACCCGCCACCAGAAGCGTTTTGCGCTCGGCGCTTGTAAGGTGAAAGAGTTGGGCGATCATCGAGCCGAAGGCCCCGCCCGTCATGATAATCGGACCTTCCGCGCCAAATGGCCCACCCGAGCCGATGGAAATCGCCGAAGAAATCGGTTTGAGAAGCGCAACCTTGGGCTCAACGCGGCTGCCGTTGATCAGAATCGCTTCGATGGCCTCCGGTATTCCGTGGCCTCGAATGCGTTCCGAACCGTATCGCGCCATGACGCCGATGATCAGCGCCCCGGCGATAGGAACGAGAATGCTGTAGACACCCAGATGGTTGCCCACCGGCGAAACCATCGAGCTGCTCCACCTGCCAAAGTAAAACAGGTTTGTGAATAAGCCGATCAAACGCAATAACGCCAGAGCGACGAATGCGCACAGCGCGCCAATTGCCATCGCCAGCGCGGAGATGGAAATCGTCCGCGAGGTTGTGGAGAAATCCCCCAACTCTTCGTGGCGACAGCCGTTCCGTGTTTTTTCCGCGTTGCTTTGTGGACCTGTCACGCCGACGTTACTCACCTGGTTTCCTCTATCCTCTTTTGTACGAATTCACCATTTGTTTTCCGCGCTGCGAAGTATCGCCATTTTCCAGCAGCGCGCTGATGGCCTTCACCAGCGCGGCTCCGCTTGCGCGCAGCTCGGCGATGCGGTCTCGCGCCACCTGTTCGAGCAGCTTCTCTCCGCGAGGCAGCAGCGTCACTAGGACGCGTCTGCGGTCGTCCCGGCTGCGGCTCCGGCGCACGTAACCGTGAGCCTCCAATCTGTCGATGAGCTCCACCGCGCTGTGATGCTTCAGCGCCAAGCGGTCCGCCAGCGTGCGGATGGTCGCTTCCACGCCTCCGGGGAGTCCGCGAAGTGCCAGCAAGAGCAGATACTGCTGCGGTTCGAGGCTGGCGGCGCGCGCCACCGCGTCTCCTTCCCCGACGAACTTGCGAATGCGGTAACGCAACTCGGCGAGGGCCTGGTATTCCGCGGTGGTGATCTCTTTCGCCATGAAACAACTATATCGTAATACGATATATATTTCCACTCCGCTGCCCGGGCTGATTCAAGGAAGTTACTGGGGCAAGATCTTCGACGTTACAGCGGTTTGCGAAATGATTTTTGCGTCTTGTAGTGTTCGTAGCCGTGGCGTTCGTAGAACTGGTGCGCTCGCTCGCGAATCACGTTCGACCGGACCGACATGCCCTTGCAACCGTGCTTGCGCGCCCAGTCTTCGGCAGCCGCTAGCAACAACGCGCCTGCTCCCAAGCTGCGCTGCCCTTCTGCGACAACCAACCCGTTCACTTCGGCGCGAATGTCGACTTCGAGCAGCGGCTGCTTGCTCACATGCGTCCAGCCAATCACTCCATGCTCCGGCGAGTCCGCTACGAATACCGCGTGCTGCGAGGCAGGCTTAATTCCGGCCAGCCTCTTGCGCATCTGCGCCGCTGTCGCCGGATACCCGAGCTGGCCGGAAAGCACGGCGATCTGCGGCGCATCGGCGCCTTTCGCTCGCCGGATCTTCAGCTTCTTTTTTTTCCCATTCGATGTCATCAGTCTCAAGCCGCCTTCCGCCGCAACCGGGTTTGCACCGCCGAGCTCTTCAACTCACGCAGCGCATCCGCGGCGATCCATCTCGCCGCACGTGTATTTTGGCTTCGGATTCTCTCCGCGGCGCGAATCGCCTCCTGGTTCAGCCGCATATTTCTCTTGCCGATATTTCGCAGCGCCCAGTTGACCGCTTTCCTTACAAAATTTCTCTCATCGTGCGCTTCCCGCTCGATCACTCTCAAGAATTTCACAAACGCCGCATTCGGAGCGAACTTGTCTTTGTAACTGAGATACGCAACCAGCGAAAAACCGGCCCGCTTTACAAACTCTTCCGGGCGCCGGCTCCATGCCGCCGCCTTGCTCCACGCTAGCTTGGTATGCACATAGAGATAGCAACACGCTGCATCGACCACGTCCCAGGAGTCGAAATCCCGCACCCAGCGCTCCATCTCCGCAGCGGTCACTTTTTCTGGCTGGCCAATCAACGTCGCGAAGATTCGTGCTTCATGAACGCCGGTCGCCCAAATCTCCTGCGCCAGCCGATGATCTTTTCCGATTCGCTTTGCCAGCGCGTGCAGCACCGGAGCAGAAATGCCAAGCGACTTGGGGACGTTCACGCCAAAGTAGGCCATCTGCGCGCGCACTTTCGGATTCGCGAGCTTCTTGAGTTCGCGCAAGATGGCCGCCTTGGTCCACCGCGCCGCGTTCCTTTGTGTACCGCTCCGCCTAGAATGTCTTGTCGGAATCGAGGAGGATTGTGACCGGGCCTTCATTCACCAGCTCCACGGACATCATCGCTTGGAAAATTCCGGTTGCCACGGCGACACCGAGTTTGCGAAGCGCTTCGCAGAATTCCTCGTAAAGCGCTTTGGCCAATTCCGGCGGGGCCGCTGAGAGGAAACTCGGTCGACGCTGCCCGCGCGCATCGCCGTAAAGCGTGAACTGCGAGACGACCAGCGCGCCGCCTTTCACATCCAGCAGCGAGCGGTTCATCTTACCCTGCTGGTCCTCGAAAATGCGCAGGTTCGCGCACTTCTCCGCCAACGATGCGGCGACAGCCGAAGTATCGTCTCGGCCGACGCCCAGTAAGATCATCAGCCCAGCGGCAATTTCGCCCGTCACTTTTTCATTCACTTTTACGCGGGCGCGGCTGACTCTCTGGAGAACCGCTCGCATGCAGCCCGCTCAGTTCTCGCTCTGCTTTGCCGGCTTGCGCGGCAGCGGCATCATCACAAAGCCCCGCGGTGTGGGCTGGCACTTTGGACAAAAATAGCTGCTTCGCCCCGCCACAATCGCGCGGCGAATCGCTGTTTTGCAGCGATAACACTTTTTCCCCTCGCGCCCGTACGCCCTATGGTGGCGCTGATATTCTCCCGGCTCGCCCGCCGCGTCAAGAAAATCGGAAATCGACGACCCGCGCATCACAATCGCCTTCCGCAAAATGTCTTGCAACGCGCGGCGCAACGTCTCCGTTTCTTTCCTGCTCAGCTTGGCGCCCAGCCGCGCTGGATGGATTCTGGCCCGCCATAGACTTTCATCCGCATAAATATTGCCGACGCCGCGCAGCACGCCCTGGTCCAGCAGTAGCGCCTTGATCCGCGCCCGCCGCACGCATATCCTGTTCGCGAATTCTTCCTTGCTTACTTCCAGCGGATCGGCGCCAAATCCCGTCAGCTCTTCGGCAAGCGAAGTTTTCGTCAAGTAGGCGATGCGGCCAAAACGGCGGGCATCGGTATAGCGCAGTTCGCGCCCGTCATCCAGAAGCAGGCAAACGTGAGTGTGTTTTTCGAGTGGCTGTCCCGCCGGACTCGGCGCGATCTGCCCGGTCATCCCCAGATGCACGAGCAGCGACGCCGGCGCAACATCTCCATTTGTCCCGTTGCAGAATTCTCCGTCCACGGCCGACAGCCGCAGCAGCATGAATTTGCCGTAACGCTCGACCGCCTCGATCTGCCGCCCCGGCAAGTGTTGCTCCAGCGCGGCAGGATCGTCGATAAAATCCGTTTTGCCCAGCGTGACAGATAGGATTCGCCGCCCGAGAATCGCTTGCCGCAATCCTCTCGCCACTGTCTCGACTTCTGGAAGTTCCGGCATCAGCGAACCGCGCCTTCAAAATAACACACCCGTGCGACCAATTCTTCTAAACGCAACAAACTGATCATCCGACGTATCCGAATTATCACAAGAAGTAGCTCAGTGTTGAATTAGACGGGAGGGCTTAGCGCGGGACCGCCTTCGACGGGAACGCTGTAAAGACGGTCAAAGTCCGCATAAGCTTCGCGCGCGGAATGAAAAAGCAGCCGCTTTCCGTCTGGAGTCCATCCCACAGCGATGTCCGCTGCAGGATGCCAGGTCAACCGACGCGGCTCGCCACCGTCCGCCGGCATGACGAACACATCCACGTTCCCGTCATATTGGCCCGAAAACGCGATCCATTTTCCGTCCGGCGAAAACACCGGCAGTCCTTCGTGTCCGCCGGTGGTCAACTGCCGGGCATCTCCACCGTCACACGGCACGCTCCAGAGGTAGCCGCCATAAGCAAAAACCACTTGGGTCTTGCTTACAGTCGGTGAATGCGCCAGCAGCGGAGTTTCTTCCGCCGCCCAGGACATCGCCGCAAACGCCAGCGAAACACCAATCAGTATTGCGATTCGAAAGCGCATGCTTCCTCTCCGAAAAGATTCCACCACGACTCGCAAATTATGCTAATGCCAGCGAAACGGGCGCACTTCGCTTCTTCTTGTTCTTCGGAATCCATCACCACGCAGAACCCACCTTGTCAGACGCAAAAAGCGCCAAATATCTTTTCAAAAAAAATGAAACGGATTCACGGCAGCAGCGCGAACACGCGCACTGCTCCGCCCGAGCCGCCTTCCAACTTGATCGGCGCCACAATCAAGGACGCGCCCGCTTCAGGCAATTCGCTCATGTCGGCTAAATTCTCGAGGTGATACAATCCGGCGCCCAACGAGACGTGATGCACCGCAAAATCCTCAGACGCGCCGTAGTCGATGCTCAGCGTATCGCACCCCAGCCCACTCACTTTCCGCAAAATCAGCGCTTTCGCCGCTTCCACGGAAAACCCCGGAAAGTGCATCTTGCCCTTCGCATCTTGATTCCGGTACTTCTGCACGTCCGGCCACCGCGACGCCCATCCCGTCCTCAGCAGCACAATCGCGCCTTCGGGAATCCGTCCGTACTTCTTTTCGAAATCTTCGATGCGTGCGGCGGGGAGCTGATAGTCCGCATCCTTGATGCTTTCGGCGCGGACGTCGATCACCACCGCTGCCCCGAACAATTGTTTTACAGGGATTTGGTCAACCGTCGTTTTGCCTGGTGGAAAATGCGCCGGCGCATCCATATGCGTTCCATAGTGCTCCAGCATCCAGAAGCTTCGCGTAAAGTAGCCATTCTTCTCGATGGTAGCGTTCACCTTGGCCTCAAAGAATTTTTCATCCCCGGGCCATGGCACAAGTTTGTGGTTAATCGCGTAGCTCAGGTCAACTACACGCGTCTTCCCGGTGGGAACTCCTTCAAGCATCGAATCGTGATGTCCGTTCTGCAAGAAGAGCGTGGAAAAAACAAGAATGACGACCGGGATACCGGAGCGGCCAATGGCAGCCATCTATCACCTCAGTTCACATTGCAGCAATCAACCCGCCATCACGGCAACGGAATTCCCGGCGTCGCCACAATCCCCGCCATGCGCAGAATATCCTGATACTCCTGGTCGGTGAGCTGCGAAACGATCAACCGCACATTCTTCAGCAATTTCATTTTCTTCAGCGCGGGATTGGCGCGCATCTCCGCGAGTGTCACCTGCCGGGGAAGCTTCTCGAACGCCCGCAGATCCGCGACAAGATTCTTTCCCTTGTGGTCGTGCGGGTCCGGGTAGGGATCTCGCGTCACTTCGGCGATCGAGTAGAGCGCCCGTTCTGGCGCCGAGTGATAGCACAATACCCGGTCGCCCTTGCGCACCTGCTTCAGTGCGCGAATGGCATCAGGCTTCGCCCCGGCCCCGTCCCACATCTCTTTGCCCTTTACGAAGAGGGTGTCCCAGTGATAGTGGTGCGGGTCGGCGCTGAAGATCCAGTAGTGTCTTTGAACGGTCGTTATCGCCATCGAGGCTTCGAGTCGGCAGCAATATACACGCTGGCACTGAAAAAGCGAAACAAAATGTGAGGGTTATGGGAGGCTGGACTCTATGGTTGAACGCATGAGGAAGCGGCCATATTTCGGCAACGTGACTACAACTAATTTATTTTCAATATGTTAGCAAGGACTATCAGCGTCCACGAAAATATCTTCCCCACGAACCTCGACGCGGTAGCAATCCACACCCACCGCCGGGTTCTGGCTGATCTTACCGGTCGTCACATCGTACTGCCACCCATGCCACGGGCAGGTCACAACATTCTTGTCCATGACCCCCTGGCCTAGCGGTCCGCCCCGATGCAGGCAGGTATTGTTGATGGCATAGAATTTGCCCCCGACATTGGCCAGGGCAATCGCTTTGCCCTCCACCTGGAACTCTCGAATCGTTCCCGGCGTGATTTCGTTTGTCTTCGCTGCTCGCGCAAACGCCATCCCTGCTGCCTCTCCTCTTTCCGTCTCCGTGTAATCTGTGCCCTTGGTGTTAACTGCCGCGGATCAGATTCCCGATTCCCTTTCTATCGCGGTTCCGGCGTTTGCGCCACCATCACTCCCTTTTTGAACTCTTCCACCATCTGTGGTTTCAGGCGCACTTCCGTGGGCCGCTTTGCCAGTGTCATCTGGTCGATCTTGTCCTGCAGCTTCAGCAGCGCAAAGAAGAGCCCTTCCGGCCGTGGTGGGCATCCCACAACGTACACATCTACTGGCACGATGCGATCCACACCTTGCAAAACCGAATACGCATTGAACGGCCCGCCCACGCTCGAACATGCCCCCATCGAAATGCACCACTTCGGGTCCGGCATCTGTTCCCACACGCGCTTCAGCACCGGCGCCATCTTCAGCGTCACCGTGCCCGCCACAATCATCAAATCCGCCTGCCGCGGCGACGGCCGAAACACTTCGGCTCCGAACCGTGCCATATCGAACCGCGAAGTCGTTGAAGCAATCATTTCAATTGCGCAGCAAGCCAGCCCAAACGTCAGCGGCCAAATGGCACTCTTCCGCGCCCAGTTGAACACGTAGTCCACGGACGTAATCATGAAATTCTTTTCGAACCGTTGATCCAGTACGCCCATTGGTCGGTCCTTCCTTGATGACGCCGAGTATATTCACCCCCCGCCCAGGAGTCAAAATTCTGTGCAGCCTCCAATGGTCGGATTGCGGTCCGCTTCAAGTCCGCTGAATGCTCTTAAGCTTGCGCGATAGCGTTTTCCAGTAAGTGGCTGGGCGTAGACGTTGCAGAATGTCGATTTTATAGGCGTCCGACCCGATCAGGATTCGCGGTTCGCTTCGCTCAACGCCGCGAAGAATACGCGACGCCGCATCTTCGGGCGAAGTCCGGAAAAGCTTTTCAAACCGGGCGACATCTTCCTCGCGTCCCTTTCTCGTTACACCGGCTCCGATGCGCGCGCGGCGGGCAATCGCAGTCCGGATTCCCCCTGGGTGCACGCAGGAAATACGCACTGGCGTCCCCGCAAGTTCATGCCGCAAGCATTCCGTAAATCCCCGCACGGCAAATTTACTGGCGGAATACGCAGGCTGACCGGGGGGAGCGATCAATCCAAAAACGCTCGAAAGGTTCACGATGTGCGCGCGCTCCTCCCGCTTCAGCATAGGCAGAAAATACGTTACACCATACACCGTTCCCCAGAAATTGATGTTCACCAGCCAGCGAAAGTCGTCCAGTGAGATCTCCTCGAACGTGCCCTCCAGCGCGACCCCGGCATTGTTGATCAGCAGCGTTACGCGCCCGTGCATCTTTCTGACATCCTTCGCGAGCGAGCACACAGCCTTCTCGTCGGCGACGTCCAAAACATGCGTGGTGATCAGCGCGCCCTTCTTCTCTAACGACCGCGCCGTCTGCGAAAGCCCGGCTTCGTCAATGTCCGCGAGCGCGAGCCCCGAGTGCGCGGCCGCCAATTGCTGCGCAAGGGCCCGCCCGATCCCGGAGCCCGCCCCGGTTACCACGGCGACGCCGGTACTCAGAAAGGACATTTGAAACCTCGATGCGCAGGTCGCGGCAGGGCTGGCCCGAAAGACCGCTGCCCGGCCACTCATATCACAGTTCCGGGGATGTCACCACATGGAGGAAACTTCGCAGAGTCATGGGATTAAACCCAAAAAAGGTTCGCTCTTGATCTGCTTGCGGCCCGTACGTTTCGCGCACTAGAGCGCCTTGTCCGCCTGCGGCACCAGGCTCGAGAAGTCCGGCGGCTTTTTGCCCTGGAATCCGCAAGCTCCGAAACTGGCCGTCACCGAAATGCTTCCGCCGCCGAAAGTAAACTTCTTCAACGCAAATCGCGCGCGCAGGCGTTCCACCGTCAGCTGGATCTGGTCTTCCTGGGCATGCGTCAAGACCACTAGAAACTCATCCCCGCCCATTCGCCCGCTGATGTCCGACGCGCGTGTATTTTCTTTCAGGATCGTGGCGAATCCCCTCAGCACCTCGTCGCCGGCTTCGTGTCCGTATAAGAATCAGAAGAATCTGCCCGAATTCGTTGGCAGAGCTCGGGTCCCGAGCAGTCCGGCAGCATCCAGTACGTGATCACGATCGCGGGACGGCGCTCCTTGAAGAGTTGCAGCGCCTCATTCCCATATTCCAAGAATACCAGCGAATACGAGTCCCCCGAAAGCGGGTGCTCGAGGAGCCTCCGCGAAAAGGGCGAATCGTCTACTACAAGCACAGGTAATTTGGGCAAGGCTTCAGTCATTGACGGTATCAAACGCAATCCTATCGCTCTGTAATACTTAGTCAGTCTATGTAAAGGATAACGCCAGAGTTAATGTAATCAGCACCTCCGGGAATAAGGCCTGTGCGCGCGCCATTTGATTCAAAAAAGTAGCGTGTCCGCTCTACTTTGTTCCGTGCACCAGCAGCGCGCCTTCAGCCTTGAACGCTCGCAGTTGATCCGCATCGCGGAACCAACGGCCGGTATAAACATCCGGCGAGGGAGAGCGGTCCACGATGCGTTCGTGAGCAACGTTAGTGAATCCGGCGTCACGGAACAATCCGCCCCACTCCTCCGCGGAGAGTAGATGCGTCTTCACCAACAGCAAATCGCGCCACTGGTGGCAATACGGATTGTCGCGGTAGTAGTTAATCAGGATCCACGCCGAGCCGCCTTCGCTGAGCACGCGAAAAATATCCTTGATGCCCGCAGCAGGATCGGGCCAGTAATACGACGACTCCACGGAAATTACATGAGAGAAAAAATTCGGCTGCCAGGTAATTTGCGCAACTTCTCCGGTAACGAACATCAAATTGTCGAAGTCCACGCTGGCGCGCCGCGCGTGGCGGATCATTTCGTCCGAAATGTCCATTCCCACCACGCGGCCTTCGGGAACTAATTTCGCCAGCCGCCGCGACAGCCACCCCGCACCGCAGCCCACGTCCAGGACGCTGTCCATAGGCGCAAGCCGCATCTTCTCCAGCACCGGCAGCGTAACGGGCAGGTGCTCCTGCTCCATCGCTTCGCCGCGCCCGGCCTCCGCCCAGCGGTTGAATTCCTCGCGAAGGGAATCGTTGGAAGTGATCTCAGGCATTCGTTGAAAAACTAGGCGCCTTGGACTTTTGCAAGCAGTTCGACGAATTTCTGTTTGCGCTCAGATTGGTCTTGGCCCGACTCCGCTTCCGCCATTTGGGTGATGTTCATCGAGCAGAATTTCGGCCCGCACATCGAGCAGAACTTTGCTTCTTTGTAGAAGTCGTCGGGAAGGTTTTCGTCGTGCATGGCTTTCGCAGTCGGAGGATCGAGCGAAAGCTCGAATTGCTTGTTCCAATCAAACAGGAACCGCGCGTAGCTTAGTGCGTCGTCTCGGTCCCGCGCGCCCGGCCGGTGGCGCGCCACGTCTGCCGCGTGCGCCGCGATCTTGTACGCGATCACGCCCTGCTTCACGTCCTCCGGATTCGGCAATCCGAGGTGCTCCTTTGGCGTCACGTAACACAGCATCGACGCACCGTGCCATCCGATCATCGCCGCGCCAATCGCGCTGGTGATGTGGTCGTACCCCGGCGCTATGTCAATCACCAGCGGTCCCAGCGTGTAGAACGGCGCCTCGTGGCACCATTCCATCTCCTTGTCCACCTGCTCCCTGATCTTGTCCATTGGCACATGCCCGGGACCTTCGATCATCACCTGGACGTCGTGCTCCCACGCCTTTTTCGTCAGCTCGCCGAGCACTCTCAATTCCGCGAACTGCGCTTCGTCGCTGGCGTCCGCAATACAGCCCGGCCGCAATCCATCGCCAAATGAAAAGCTCACGTCATGCTTCTTGAAAATCTTGCAAATTTCTTCAATGTTTTCGTACAGGAAATTCTGCTTCTTGTGATGCTCCATCCAGTGCGCCATCAGCGACCCGCCGCGGCTGACAATTCCGGTAATCCGTTTGCGTACGAACGGCACATGCTCGCGCAGCACGCCGGCGTGAATCGTCATGTAATCCACGCCTTGTTCGGCCTGCTCTTCGATCACTTCCAGCATCAGCCCGATCGTCAAATCTTCCGGCCGCCGCACGCGCGAAATCGCTTCGTACACCGGAACAGTTCCCACGGGCACCGGCGACGCCTCGATGATCGCCTTGCGAATCACGGGAATGTCTCCGCCAGTGGAAAGGTCCATCACTGTGTCCGCGCCGTAATGCACAGCGTGATGAAGTTTCTTCAACTCTTCATCAATGTTTGAGCTTGTCGCGGAATTTCCAATGTTCGCGTTGATCTTGCACTTGCTCGCGATGCCGATAGCCATCGCTTCCAGGTTGCGGTGATTTACGTTCGCGGGAATGATCATCCGCCCCCGCGCCACTTCGCTGCGAATCAGCTCCGGTTCCAGTTTTTCCCGCTTCGCAACGTACTCCATCTCCTCGGTGATTACGCCTTGACGCGCAAAATGCATCTGCGAAACGTTGCGTCCTTTGGACGCATGTGTGCCGTTGACGCTCGCTCCGGCCGCTGCCGCTTCCCGTTTTTCAATCCAGTTATCGCGCAATCCCATAAAACCTCCTCAGAAACCGCCACCCGCGTCTCGCAACAAAAAAATTACCGCGAACCGGGATCCACCAGCTTGAAATCAAATTATGGCACCTGGGGGTGGGCGCGGCAACTTCGCACCGCTGGGCCTAGAGCTACAGTCAGCGCGACGGCCCTGCCTCATCACTCCCGCACAACGCGGATGCGTCCAACTCGCGGCAGCACGTGTACCCGCTAAGCCCCATGGTCAAATCCAGATCAGCCACAAGATTCAGCAATACGTCCCGCACACCTTCTTCGCCCGCTACCGCGAGTCCCCACATATAGAGCCGGCCAAGCAGCACGGCTCGTGCGCCAAGCGCGAGCGCTTTAAGAACATCCGCGCCGCGGCGAATTCCGCTATCGAACAGGACGGGCACGCGCCCGTGCACTTCGCGCACCACGCCGGGCAGCGCATCTAGTGCGCCGACGCCGCCATCCACTTGCCGCCCGCCATGATTTGAAACAATGAGCGCGTCCACTCCTGCATCCACGGCACGCGCAGCATCGTTTGGATGCAGAATTCCTTTCAGAATGATCGGAACACGCGTGTGCTGGCGCAAAAACCCGATGTCTTTCCAAGTCAGCGCCGGATTAGAGAACAGGCTTCCCCACAGTTGAATCGCCTTCATTGGATTCTGTTCCGGCGGCTGCGCCAGCAGCGCGCGAAATACCGGGTCGCTGAAATAATTCGCCAGGCCCTGTCCCTGCATGAAGGGCAAGTAGCCGTGGTGCAGGTCGCGCTCGCGCCAGCCCAGCGAGTGCGTGTCCAGCGTCACGACCAACGCCGAATACCCAGCGCGTTCCGCGCGCTGCAGCATGCTGGCCGTAACGTCTGGATTTTTGCCCCAATACAATTGGAACCATCGTGGGGACTCCGCCACCTTCGCCGCCGCTTGCGCGACCTCTTCGATGGTCCGGCTCGACATGGTGCTCAGAACAAATGGCACTCCCAGTGATGCCGCGGCCCGCGTGCTCGCTACGTCCGCTTCGCTATGAACAATTTCCTGCACGCCGACCGGTCCCAGCAAAATCGGCGCAGGCAAACGCGCGCCAAGCACTTCCACGCTCAAGTCGCGCTTCGCAACATCCCGCAGCATTCGCGGTACGATTCGCCGGCGGTAGAACGCTTCGCGGTTCGCGCGCATGGTGTCTTCGCCGCCCGCCCCGCCCGCAACATAGTCGTACGCTCGCGGCGACAGAATTTCCTTGGCCTTCTGCTCCAGCAAGTCCAGCGGTACGGGCGCCGACGGTTTTCCGGCGCCGACCCCCAGCGCATAAATCTGCAGTTCGCGCTCCGGACCCGTCGGGAGCGCTTGCGGCTTTTTCGGTTCGCTCATATCGAGGCGCGATTATACATGGGGAGGAACTTGGGATTGGAAACCCGCGTGGCCTACCAAAAATAGTACTTGACAGTAGGCGAAATAAAAGCGAATACTGCAAGCCACCTCGCTTGCGCTCTTTGCATCCGAGCTCCGGTGATTCCACTCAGGAACTAGAATTATGGCGACTTTGGCACTACCAGTTCCCGAACAGGATCTCCCAAGGCAATCGGCCATTCGTTTCTTCGAGGCCTTGCATCGCTATTGGGGCTACGAATCGTTCCGACCCGGCCAGGAAAACATCGTCCGGAGCATCGCCGCAGGCCACGACGCTTGCGTGGTCATGCCCACGGGCGGCGGAAAATCGCTCTGCTATCAATTGCCGGCCGTGCTCGAGGCCCAACGCACCGTGGTCGTCGTCTCCCCGCTCATCGCCCTGATGCAAGACCAGGTCGCACAGCTCGAACAAATGGGCATCCCCGCCGGTTTTCTCAATAGCTCTCTTTCCAGCGACCAGCGAACGGTGATCCTTCGCCGTGCCAGCAGGGGCCATTACCGCCTCCTCTATCTCTCGCCAGAACGCATCGCCCTCGACGGCACTCCTGCCTGGCTCGGCCGTGTCCCCGTCTCTTTCTTCGCCATTGACGAAGCCCATTGCATCTCCGAGTGGGGCCACGACTTCCGCCCCGAATATCGCCAGCTCAGCCGCCTCCGCGAACTTTTCCCCGACGGCCCTATCGCCGCCTTTACCGCCAGCGCCACCCAGCGCGTCCGCCATGACATCATCGAGCAGCTCCGTCTGCGCGATCCGTACAAACACATCGCCAGCTTCCGCCGTCCCAATCTGCGCTACACCGTGCGCCAATGCGATTTCAGAACGCAAAATGAATTGCTCCTCCGCACCGTCAAGCAAGTTTCGGACGGGAGCATCATCGTCTATGCGCCCACAGTCACGCGTGTGGGAGACACCGTCGATTTCCTCGAAGAAAACGGCATCGCCGCCATCGGCTATCACGGCCAGATGGAAAGCACCGCGCGCCGTGAGAACCAGGAAAAATGGATGGCCGACGAAGTCCGCGTCATGGTCGGCACTATGGCTTTCGGACTCGGCATCAACAAAGCCGCCGTGCGCGCTGTGATTCATCTTTCGCTCCCGAAGAGCGTCGAACAGTATTACCAGGAAGCGGGCCGCGCTGGACGCGACGCTCTCCCCGCCGATTGCCTCTTGTTCTGGCAAAGGAAAGACACCGGCCTGCACGCTTTTTTTATCGGCAAGATCGAGGATCCTGCTGAAAAGGAACGCGCCTGGCAGCGCTACCACGAAGTCGAACGCTTCGTGCAATCCACCGAGTGCCGCCAGCGCCACGTCTGCCAGCACTTCGGCGAATCTCCCAAGTGGGACTCCTGCGGCAATTGCGACATGTGCACCGCAGCACCGGATTGGCTGGAAATCGGGCTGCAATCGCAGCGAAGTAAACGTGACACCACTCGCAAGCTGCATAGAACCTACATGTCTGCGCCTCGCGCGGCCGCAACTTCTGAATTGGATTCCGTCGACGTAGAATTGAAAGAGTACCTCAGAGAGTGGCGGCGCATTACCGCCAGAGAAAAGGGTGTCGCAGCCTTCGTCGTCCTCCACGATTCCGCTCTCATGGACCTGTGCGCGGCGAATCCATCGAACTTACTGGAACTCCGCCGCGTATCCGGCTTCGCCGACAAAAAAGTAGAAACGTACGGCAAAGAAATCCTAGACGCGTTGCGCTGCTTTCGTGAAGGCCATCGCGCCGGCAACGAAAGGAAGCAAGAAGCATCTTCGCCGGCAAAGAAAACCCAACGCCTGCTCGAAGAGGGGCGCACCTTTGAGGAAATCGCCCAAATCCGTGGGCGGCGCGTGCAGGCTGTTAAAGAAATGGTGGCGAAGTTGATCGAACGAGGCGATGTCGAATTTCAGCCCGCCTGGTTAGCTCCCGAACGGTACAAGCAAATCGCCGCCGCCTGCCAGCAGTTGGGAATGGACCGCCTCAAGCCCCTCAAGGAGGCCCTCCCAGCCGAAGTCCCGTACGAAGAAATCCGCCTGGTAATAGCCCGCCTCCGGACCGAAATCTAGAGGCGCTGGACCGGTCAGGATGTCGTGCATCTACTTTTCTTTTCAATCACTTGCGCGATGCTCTTCTCGCAACTCTTTTCTTTTGATGACCTTCTATTTTCATGGGGGATGTGTACCCTCGTGGCACTCTGTCAGCTCTCGCTACTCACCGACAGGGACAATGCGCTACCCTCTGCCCAACAAGATCCGCAATCCGGATTCAAACGAGGTCAGCGAATAATTCCGAGCGGCCCGGCACAACTACAGTAATACACGCGCGTGTGCGAAAAAGCAGATCCCTCGCTGCGCTCGGGATGACAAGGGGGTAGTGGCGTGGTAGCAAGTAGACGGAGATACGCGGCGGTGCGCAAAGCCGCCTTACTGCCCTTCGTCTTCGTGATGTTTGCCTACGCCACCGGCGGGCCGTTCGGGCTGGAAGACATGGTGACGACGAGCGGGCCCGGGCTGACGCTGCTCTATCATTTGTTCATTCCGTTTTTCTGGTGCATTCCCGTTTCGCTGGTGGCGGCGGAACTAACCACGGCGATTCCCGTCGAGGGCGGATTCTACCGCTGGGTGCGCGCGGCCTTCGGCGACTTCTGGGGATTCCTGGCAGGGTGGTGGAACTGGAGTGCGTCGTTCCTGCTGGCGGCCGCGTATGCCGTGCTGACTACGGACTACTTGAGCTTTTATTTCCCTGCGATTGTGGGATGGAAGCACCACCTGTTGAGCGTGATCATCATCGCCGCAGTCGCGTGGATCAACGTGCGCGGGATTCAAATGGTCGGCGCGGTCTCCACGGTGCTGGAGATTTTTGTATTGCTGGTGATCGCGGCGCTGTGCGCCATCGCGGCGGCCAAGTGGCATCACAATCCGTTTATGCCGCTGGTGCCACCGCACGTTCCACCGTTTCAAGTGTTCGGCGCAGGACTCGCGCTCGGCTTGTGGCTTTACTCCGGCTACGAACAAGTCTCCAGCGTGGCGGAAGAAGTGGAAAATCCGCAGCGGAGTTATCCGCGTGCTTTGGCGATTGTGGTGCCGCTTTCGATGGCGACGTATTTCCTGCCAACGATGTTTTCGCTCGCCGCGCTCGGCGATTGGCAGAAGTGGCACACCAGATATTTCTCCGACGCGGCGGCGTTGATTGGCGGGCCGCGGCTGGGCTTTGCGATGACCATCGCGGCGATGATCACCAATCTTTCGCTGCTGAACGCCACGGTGCTAACGAGCACGCGCATGCCGTCGACGATGGCCGAGGACGGTTACTTGCCGGGGGCGTTTTCCGCGCGGCACCCTCGCTATGGCACGCCGTGGATCGCCATCATTGTCTCCTCGATTATTTACGCGGTGCTCGCGCAGAAAACGATGGTGCAGCTCTTGACCGTGTACGTGTGGCTACGCATCGGGGTAACGGTGCTGACGGTGCTGGCATCGTGGCGATTGCGCAAGACGCAGCCGGATTTGCCGCGGCCGTTCCGCATCCCTTGGGGGTGGGCGGGGTTGCTCTACGTCATCATTGCGCCGCTGGCGATGAGCGTGGTCGCACTGGTGGCGAGCGGTCCGTTCGCACGGAAGTGGGGGCCAATGCCGGTGCTGCTGGGCCCGGTGATGTATTTTGTGTTTCGGAAATTACAGGCAGGAAGAACCGGCACGCGTCCGCAACCTACGTGAAGAAATCAAGAATTCTGTACCACGCGCCAGCGAGAGGAAGCGCCCAGGTGTTGCCGCTGCGCAGGCCAAGGGGAGCGGCAGGAAACTTGATGCCGTCGAAAGGAATGTCGTTGGGATCGCCGCAAATGAGGCCGGCGAGCTTCGCTCCGAACCAGGTTGCCGCGGCGACACCGTGCCCGGCGAAACCCGCGCCATAATACATGCCGTCGAGCTTTCCCGCGTGGGGGATGACGTCGAGAGTGAAATCGAGCGTGCCGCCCCAGACGAATTCGACCTTTACGCCGTGCAGTTGCGGGTAGACGCCAATCATGCCGCGGCGGAGGATTTCGGCGCTCCGACGAACGGTATTTTCCGTTTCTGGAAAAAATGCGGCGCGGCCTCCGAAAAGCATGCGATTGTCCGGCGTGAGCCGGAAGTAATAGAGAAAATGTTTTGAGTCGTAGATCATGCGGTTGCGCGGGCTGAGCTCGCGCGCAAGATCCGCGGCAAGAATTTCCGTGGCGATGATGTACGAGCCGATGGGAATGATTTTTTTTCGCAGGGCGGGAGTGGCTTTGGTTGTGTACGCGCCGCTGGCGAGAACGACTTCACGCGCCACAACAGTGCCTTTTGAAGTTCTCAAGCGGAATTTGCGCGCGCCGGCGCTTTTCTCCGGCTCGATGGATGTAACGCGCGCGTGATCGTAAAGGCATGCGCCGGCGCGCTGCGCCGCGTGCGCGAGTCCGGCAACGTAGCGCGCGGGATTCAGGCCGGCGCTGGTTTCGTCAAGCATGCCACCGAAATAAATGTCCGAGCCGATTTCGCTGCGCAGTTCGCTTCCTGGAACGATGCGTAGCTCGTGATTGAACTCGCGCTTGATCAGCGCGGCGGACTCTTCGTAGCCATCAAAGTGAGACTGCTTGCAGGCCACTTCCAAGTGACCGCAGCGCGAGAAGGAACAATCAATATTTTCTTCGTGGACGATCTCCTCGACGCAATCAATCGATTCGAGAGACGCGGCGTACATTTTTTGAACGGCTTCCCTGCCGTAGCGTTTGACGAGCGTCGGGACCGACAACTTCATGCCAGTGAGGACCATACCGCCGTTTCGCGAACTGGCGCCCCAGCCGAATGTTTCGGCTTCGAACACGGCGACGTTCACGCCGCGTTTCGCGAGCGTGCGCGCTGCGGAGAGGCCGCAGTAACCGCCCCCAACGACGGCGACGTCGACGGAATCGGGGAAATCGGGAGAGGCGGCTAGTGCCGACGAATCGACAGCGGTCGCCCAGAAATTCTTCTCTTGGATGGGCATGGAATGAATTGGCGCGAGGAGATTCTAGCATTGGACGCAGGCGGAGAAACAATCGAGGAACCGGCGTACAAAAAAAGAGACGGCAGTGAACTCTGGTGCATCTGCCGTCTCTTCAGGTGAGATTGTTCGGAAGAAAACTTCGCGCCGTTTACTCTTCGTCTCCGTCTAGCCCATCGGTGGGCGTGATGGTGCCGAAGAGACCGTCCTGCTCACCGTTGGGGCCGGCGGTGAAGAACAAAGTGTTCGCGGGCCCGGCGTTCGCGTCATTGCCAAAGGTTAGGGACCAAAGCCCATCGATGGCCATGATGGAATCATTCGGATTCTTCATGAAGCCGATGAACTTGCAGTTGAATCCGTTGAATGCGGCGATCCAGCCGCTGCGGAAATTGCCGACGAGAATGGCATTGCTGAACTCGCCGAAAGCGTCTTCATCAAAGTGCACGCGCTTAAAGTTTGTGTCATAGACCTCGACTTTCGCGGAACGGAAATTGGTAACGTAGAGAACTTTGTGGCCCTTGGCTCCAAAAAATAGAATCCAGGCGCCAGTCTGAATACCAAAGTAGGAAGGTATTTATTCCATGATGCGAACAGATGACGAAGAGGGATTCTGAGCCGGATTATCCGCGGAAGGACTGCTCGCCGGTTCGCGCATGCTGGAAACGGCTGACTGCGCTAGGCGGACCTGCTGCTGGATTTCGTGGGCGTACCGCCGCTCCTGTGGCGAGAGAGAAGGATTGTCTGCAAGTAATCCGGAGTAGCCGAAGATGGCGGTAAGAGGATTATTGATCTCATGGGCGGCGCCCGAGGACAGACGGCCAAGGGCCGCGAGCTTCTGCGAAAGGGCGATTCGCTCCTGAACCGCTTTCAAACTCTCATATGAGGATTCCGTCAGATTAACCAGGCGCTGGAGCTCACGTTCAAGAACGTAGAGCCTAAGGAAGCCCAGCGCACCGAGGAAAAACATAGCGCCGAGAATAAGACGCAGACGGAATGCTATGACCACTCCGGGTGCCGTGTCCTGCAGATAGCCGTATATCGCGAGCACGGGCAGGGAAACAATGGCGACCATGCCCAGGCGCGCGGTCCATAATCCCTGACGATCGGGGTCTGCCGGCGCTAACTCGGAAGAAGGCTGGAGATTCGAACCAAGGGCGAAAGCGTAAAGGATCCAGAGTCCACCCAGACTGAGGGGCACATCATAAATGCCGCCTGAATAATATTTGCCGGCGGCCAAGGCAAGACCCTGAATAAGGTTTGCGAGGGCAAAAAGCATGTTGCCCAGACAGGCGTGGGCGTAGAACCTGCGCCAAGGTCCTGTGGTTCTTCTCCACAGCACGAGCAACGCGAGCACGACCGACGATTGCTCAGCCAGAACTAAAAAATAATTAGCGCGATTATAGGAAGCAAAATTGTTGTCGGCAGTGAGCCACGGCACGGCGAAGTAGAAATAGAGGCACAGCCACCAGGAAAGCAAAAAGGCAAAATCGAGACGCCGGAAGCGCAGGTCACTGGCGGCAGATTCTGAATGGGGACGAAAAGCAAGAGCCGCGAGCATGAGGGCGGGCATCAAGAAGAAAAAACCGTCGCCGATCAGAGGATTTGAAGCTGATTTCTTAAGTAATATTTCGGAGTAAGACCAATAGGAATAGGAAGAGAAAAGAAAAACAAAAGCGGCGGAGTTCAGAAGCCAGAACATGCGCGCGGGGCCAGTGGAAGAGCTAGAATTCAATCCGCAGAGGATGACCAAGACAAAGGTGAAGATCAGCGACGCGATGTCGCCTATGAACGTGGTGCCATAACTTTCCTTCAGAGCAAACGCGGCCAATGCCTGAGCGACAGCGGTCACGACGGCCACTTTAATGCAAATGGATTGTGTCCGCGCGAGCAAAGTTAACTTCCCTCCACGGGAGCAAGATTCGGCAGGCTGATGCGAGAGGCTTCTTCACTTGCGACGGGAAGGCTGACGGTAAAAACGGCGCCGCCCCCCACTCGATCGCGGCAAGAAATATCGCCGTCGTGCTGGCGGACAATACCGTAACAGGTGCTCAGGCCAAGGCCGACGCCCTTGCCTACACCCTTGGTGGTGTAGAAAGGGTCGAAAACATGTTCCGGCTCCAGCAGGCCGGTTCCACTGTCGGCGAATTCGACCTCGACCTGCTGGTGCACCACGCGCAAGGTGATGACGAGAGAGCCTGAGCCCTTTTCTTCCACGGCATCGACACCATTGCCGATAATCTGGAGAAAGACCTGAAGAATACGGCTGGAATCAGCCGCCACGCTAGGAATCTCGCCTTCTGATCTAACTTCCAGTTGAATGCGAGGGTTTTGTCCGACACGGGTCAAGCCGACCGCGGCTGAGAGCAGTTGGCGCAGATCGACACTGGCAATTTCGAGAGGGGATTCGCAGGCGAAACTAAGCATGTTATTGAGCAGCGCGTCGGTGCGGTGGGCCTGGCTCACCAATTTTTCCACCATGCCGCGGGTGGGAGAACCGGCCGCGGCATCTCTTATCAAAGCCGTGGAAGAATGGAGCGTGGCAGCCACGGCCTTCTTGACTACATTGGCGACGCGGGCGACAACCTGGCCGAGCGAGGCTAGCTTTTCGACCTGGAGCATTCGCTGGTGTGTATTCGAGAGGTTAACGCATGCAAGATTAGCTTCGCGGAGCGAGCGAATCAGGTCGGAGCTCAAGAGATCCTGTTTGAGAGAGAGAAGCACGGTCAGAATCAGCATGGCGAGGAACGTAGCAAGAACGCGGAAGCGTCCAACCCTGTCAGAGAGACCGGCGGAGCCAAGCAAGGCAAATCCCATGAGAGGAGTGGAAAGCGTAGCCAGCATGGCTATGCGGGCTGGCAAGAGAACCATGGCCCGCGAAGATTTGGAAGGCGCCCCGGTGAGCGGAGATGGAGCCGAGCGAACGGGGAGATTGGTACCTAGAATCGCGAAGTAGGCAATTCCCGCAACGGAGGTCAACAGTGGGAGGTCGTAGAGGCTTCCCGAATGGTACTTTCCCTCATCGATAGCGACGTTGGCAATCAAGGAAGACAGAGTATAGAGAGCGATAGACGCCCAATAGAGGCGATAGAGGTTCCGCCACGTGCCTTGCGCCCGTAAGGCCGTAACTCCCAGTACGAAAACGAAAATAATGTGTCCAAGGGTATCTATCGTATTGAAGTGGAAGTTATAGACACCATTCTGGTGCACAACGAGCCTGTTGGGAATGACCCACATGGCGTAGCAATAAAACCAGTAGACCAGGAGAAATGACAGGTCGAGGAAACCAAGCATGCGAAAACGGCGGGTGAGCTGGGACTGAGGCTCAATGGCAAGAGCTGCAACCAGCGGCACGAGCTTCAGGAAAAGCAAGGTATCGCCAACAGGCGTCTGAGGCGCCGCTACGCGCAGAATAATCTCATACACAGTCCACTGGGCCACACCGACGATCCAAAATGCGATGCCTGTAGCTGAAAACGACCAAAAAATGCGGGCGGCGCCGTGGCTCGCGAAAGCGTTTCGAACCATGAAGGCGGCCGCGACCAAGAGAAAAGCAAGTTCCGATAGATCCCCGAATGCCGAGAGCGCAAAACCCTGCTTGCCCCAATGTCCCACACAAAAAACTATCACCAGAACGAAGGAAAAAAGAATCAACCAGAGGCTGGACCATGAAGGCATCCCTCGGCCGTCGATACGCTGCGCGATTTTTTCTGACCATGACAAAGTCTTAGAACCTCAGCTCCAAGGGCTCAGTTCCGGAACCCGGGATGAACCCGGCCGTGCTCTCCTGCTGCGCGTGAAGAGAATAAGGAAGAGAGGGCGGCGACAGTTTGTGCCGGCGGGCAGCGGTTACTTCTATTATCGGAGGAATTTCGGGACGGAGGCGCAAGATTATCGGGTGAGGACTACGATTAGTACAGAGACAAAGGCGGGACATTCGCACCGAAAAACCGCAAGATTCAAAGAAAAACCAAGAAGAACCCGGCGAAGAGGCCCGCCGCTAGGCGCGGCGAAGGACGATGAGGCTGATCTCGGGAGGAACGCCGAGGCGGACGGGAGCGCCGACGGTGCCCAAGCCGCGATTCACGTAGAGGTGGGCCACGGGAGACGAGGGGAAGGCAAGGAGCGAAGGGCTGAACGCCTGAGTGGCGGAAGCGTTCGCGGCAGCACGATCCGCGGAAGCAGGCGCAAGAAGCGGACGCTGGTAAAGGCCGGCGATATAGTCGGTGATAAAGCGCGCGGGACTGAGGCGGTGATCGAGAATTTCGACCTGTATTTGTCCACCGTGGGTGTGACCGGCAAGGGAAAGTTCGATGCCGAGTTCGGCGGCGCGATTGAAAGAGTTTGGATTGTGCGAGAGGAGAATGTTGGGCATGCCGCGGCGGACAAGCGGTTCGACATTGGAAAGGGTCTGCTGTCTCTGGCCGTTGCGCATGCGTTCACGCTGATAATCGACGCCGATGAGATTGAACCTAGCGCCCTTGAAAGTGATTAGCGCGTTTTCCTGGCGCAGCAGCTTCATGCCGGCCTGGGAGTAGCGATAAGCCGCTTCGTCTTCGGCGCGTGCGTAGATTTCGTGGTTGCCGTTGCAGCCCCAGGTACCGAGCGGAGCATACAGACGGCGAACTTCCTCGACGCAGTCGGCGATCGAATCGCCGCTTCCCGTGATGAGATCGCCGGTGACGACGGCAAGGTCGGCGCCGAGACCATTGGCCATATCCACGGCGCGACGCACTTGAGCGGTAGACATATAGCCGCTGAGGTGAATATCGCTGATTTGCACGATCTGCATGCCGTCGAGAGCGGAAGGAAGATTGGGAATAGGTATCTCAACACGACGGACCTGATAGTTCAGGCGTTCGGCGGCGAAACCATACATGGCGCCAAGAAATGGAGCGGCGCCTGCGGCAGCCGTAGCGGCGCGAAAAAAGTAGCGGCGGCCGGGATCCGCAATGGTCTCAGCAGCGCCCGACGCGGACTCTGTAGCGAGCGGATTGCGAGTAGATTTTTTGGCGGTTGCGGCGTGTAGCAATCGCCAGAGGCGTTCTAACCCGTGGACCGCCTTGACCGCGATATAGCCGAAAAGCGCGCTGAAAAACCAGAGACCACCGATAACCGTCACAATAGAGCTGTGGCGCGTGAAGGATGCGCGCCCGAACACCAAACCTTGAGCCGTGGTAACGATTACAAGCAGGAGCAGAACAATGTAGGCCAACCTGGGGGCGACTCGGAGCGCTGTCCGGCCCCAATGCGAGGTGATACGCCAAAGGGAGCGGTACCAGAAGCGCTGCGAGAGATACAGCAGCGTTAGGAGACTTAAACCAATGGCGATGCGCAGAAACTGAAAGCCCCAATTCACTGGAATGGCGCCTCTAATCGTAAAAGATAAGTTTAGCATGCGAAGGTTGGGAATTTTGCATGACGAAGACGGCTTTACTGCGTAAGATGAACCCCCGCGGGGGGCCAAGTATGTTTGGGCGAGGCAACGCTGTCCAAGGGAAACGCCTGGCCTAGCGGTGCGTCTGAAGGAGTGAACGTCCGGCTTCCGGGCGTAACGGAGGGAAAGAAAAATGAAGAAGCTCAAGTGGATGGCAGGGCTGGCTTTGGCCATGGGGTTGGCGGTGCTGCCGGTACTGGCGCAGGATGCGGCAAAGAAGGAACCGCCGAAACCGGCGCCGAGTCCTTCGCAAGCGGTGCTGGAGCAGTGGAACGAAATCGGGCGGAAGCTCATCGTCATTGCCGAAGACCTGCCGGAAGATAAGTACGAATACAAGCCGAACCCGGATTCGAGGACGTTTCGGGCGGTACTGCTGCATGTTACCGCGTCCATGTATTACTTTACGGACACGGCGCAGGGAAAAAAGACGAGATATCCGGACGATCCCAAGCCAGCCGACTTGAAGATTAACAATAAGGCGGACTTGGTAGCGTTCGTGAAGCAGTGTGTGAGCGACGGCGCGGAGGTGATCAAAGCAAAGGGCGACAAAGGACTGAATGAAGCGGTGAATGACGGTGGGCCCCACTTGGATCGGCTGTATGACTTGGCTTACGGGTTGATCGAACACTCCGGAGAACACTACGGCAACCTGGTGGTGTATTACCGGGCCAATGGGATGGTGCCACCAGAGTCGAGGCCGAAGAAATAGTTCACTTCGTTTCTTTTTTTGCACGGCAGGGAGGGTACCGCTCTTCACGCTGTACGCTCTTTTCTTTTGGAAACTAAATTAGAATAAATTTGTAACTAACTGTAATAAGGACACTTAGATACTACTCGAGAGTCGCGGCCGCCTCGGACCCCCTCCGAAAGATACGACATTTGATGTCAGCGGCGGACTAGCGCACCTTGTCGCTTGATAATCCCGCAGATTGCCCGTAGACCTGAGCCTGGAAGGTAAACTGGGGTGCCAACCCTGGAGCCTGCCGGAGGTGCCCCATGCGGCGACTGATCTGGGTACTTTGGGTGGTAGTTTTCACCAGCGTTTCAGGCGAGGTTCCGAAAGGACTCCAGCAATGATCTCGCTACGAAACTGGGCGAAGTTGAAAATTCTATTGTTGCCGCCTGCAATCGTGTGGCTCGGTGGATGCAGCTGCGCTGGCTCACTTCAACCGCTTGAATCGGGCGAGTCTCTCTTGGAACCTGCCAACCTGAGAGGGAAATGGGTGACCACGGATGCCAACAGCCAGGAGCAAGAGTATTTCATGGTTGACAACGCAACCGCTGATGTCTACTTCGTGAGCAGTCTAAAGCCAAATGGAGGGCTAAGAGAGGTCTATGAAGTTTCTCTTGTGCAAGTGGGCAGCTACACCTTTCTAGACGCAGCTCTCAGCGAGATCGCGAGCGGTCAGGAGCATAGAGATACGTCTGACATGAAAGTCTTGCCGATCCACTTCATCGGGAGGGTGTGGGTTGAAGGAGACACCTTGCGATTGGGGCTGCTGAATCACGATTGGTTGCGGCAAATGATTTCGAGCAGAAAGGTGAAACTACCATACATGGAACACCACGAGGAGAACGAGACCTGTCTCCTCCTAACCGCCGAAAGCAACCTGCTGACGGAATTCGTACGTCAATACGCGGAGGATGCAGACGCTTTTTCGACCGTATTGACCTTCCGTCGCATCGGGCCCTTCGAGAGACCTGCAGCCGATTCGATTCCATGAGCTGTAAAAAGCAAAGAAGTAGTTTAGGCCGCAGCGATGGAGTGTCCGGCATCCTTCAGGAGGGCGATGAGTTGATCGGGATCGCTAGTTGGAGGCAAACACGTTTGGCCGGAGCAGACGACGGCGAGGGCCTTGCCTGCGGGGAGGTGTGGAAGAGTTTCCTTGAGAGCGCCGGCGAGGTGCAGTTGCGGCGTTTCGGGAGTGACTCGGAGAACGGATTTGCCGAAGCGGAAGACGTGGTGTGCGGCGGCTTCGAGGGCTTGCGCGGCGGGATCGTTTGCAGCACCAGTGATGACGATTTGCAGCGGATGATGGGCGAAGAGCGTTGCGGCAAGGCCGTAAGTGGCGGCGAAGAGGCCGTATTGCGGGGCAATGCCGGCGAAGGCTTCGAGAGTTTTTTGAGCGGAGGCGCGGTAGCGGTCGTCGCCAGTGAAGGCGTGCATTCGAATGAGGGCGATGGCGGCAATAGAATTGGCGCCGGGCGTGGGCGAATCCTGGAAAGGCTTGCGGCGAACGTCGAGGCCGCCCATGGGGGCAGCGTCGGAAGGACGATCGAAAAAGCCGCCGCCATTAGAGTCGCCGTAGCGGGAGATAGCTAGATCCATGGTTTTTTGCGCGGCGGAGAAATAGCGAGGATCGAGATTGGTTTCGTAGGCGTCGAGGAGGGCGAGAATGCTGAAAACTTGATCGTCAAGCGAACCTTCGAGTGCGGGACCGCAGATGCGGTGGCCGAAGCCGCGCGTTTCGGTCCAGGCTTCCGTCAGCATGCGGTCGAGGGTTTTTAGGGCGAAGGCCCGGCAGTCCTCCGAAAGTTGCGAGCCGTAATGGCCTCTAAAAACGCGGCCCGCATCCAGATAAGCCGAGACAAACATCGCGTTCCAGGAGACGTACATCGTTTTGTCAATGAACGGTGTCGGGCGCAGAAGGCGGGCGGCAAGCAGCTTCTCTTTTGATTTGGCGACCGTCAGGCGTACGGTGATTTCATCGAGACCGGTCTGCTTGGCGATATCTGCAGTGTCGCGCGCAATCCACAGAACATTTTTTGCTGGATTGTGGTGCATTTCACCGTGAGCCTGCACGTCGTAATAGAGCTCCATGACGCGGGCTTCGTCTGGGAGAAGCGCGGAGCGAAGTTCCTCGAGGCTCCAGGTGAAATAGTCGCCGTCATCGTCGAGCGAATAGTCGGCGTCCTTGCTGGCGTAGAAGCCGCCCTTATCCTGGTCTGAAAGAACTTCGTTTACCCAGCCGATGATGCCTTCCGCAGTCTCGCGAAGAAACGGGTTCTGCGTGGCTTGCCAGCCGTGAAGATAATTCTTGAGCAATTCGGAATTGTCGTAGGACATTTTCTCGAAGTGGGGGACGAGCCAGCGTTCGTCGACGGAATAGCGATGGAAACCGCCCGCAAGCTGGTCGTAGACGCCGCCGCGGGCCGTTTTTTCGAGGGTGTTTTCGGCCATGGCGAGCAAATGTTTTTCTTTCGTCTGTTGGTAGCGCTCGAGAATGAGATCGATGGCCGAGGAGTGCGGGAATTTCGGGGCGCGGCCGAAGCCGCCGTTCTTGATGTCGAAGAGTTGCGTGATGGATTTGATCTGCGCTTCGACGACCCCGAGGTCAAAATCGGCGCGGGCGCCGGTGAAGACTTCCGCTTGCGAGACGGCGTCGGCTAGAGAGCTCGCGGCGCGCTCTAGCTCAGCGCGTTTGTTGCGGTAAGAATCGGCGACGGCGAGAAGAAGGCGGCGGAATCCGGGGCGGCCCATCTGGTCTTCGGGCGGGAAATACGTGCCGCCGAAAAAAGGCTTGCCGTCGGCGAGCAGAAAACCGGTGAGCGGCCAGCCGCCCTGGCCGGAGATGGCGCTGATGGCGGATTGGTAGCGGGAATCGACGTCGGGGCGCTCGTCGCGATCGACTTTCACTGCGACGAAATGGTCGTTGATTATTTTCGCGATTTCGGCATTCTCGTAGGATTCGCGGTCGATGACGTGGCACCAGTGGCACCAGACGGCGCCAACATCGAGGAGGATAGGCTTGTCTTCGGATTTGGCGCGGGCGAAAGCGGCATCGCCCCATTCGTGCCAGTCGATGGGCTGGTGCGCGGCGGAGCGCAGGTACGGGCTGGCGGAATCTTTGAGACGGTTTTCAGGATGGTCGGTCAAAGTTGCTCGCAGTTTGAGGTTGCGAAAGACGCTGAGATGAGGTCCTCCGCTTCACTCAGGACGACAGCAAGAGAATATCACTGGGCTAAAGCCTGGCCTCGACACAACCGAGCAAAAGCCAAAACTACTGGATGGTGTCGCCGGGGCCGAGGTCGCGCGGGTCGAGCGGTTTGCGGTTCGCGAATCCTTCGTCCTGGCGATGATAAAAGCGGATGCGGTCTTCCCCAAGCTTCCAGCAGAGATAGACGTCCTGATGATTGATGACGGCGGGAAAATCGAGGAGGCCGACGTCGAGATCCTTGACCAAGCATCCAGTTTCGAGAATACGATTGAGCGCGGTCTTGAGCGCTTCGGCAAGCTGCTGGTGCTCCATGCGGACCGCCGCAAGTTTTTCGTAGGGGACGATTACGCCGCCCATCATCATGATGCGTGCCGATACCGCCGCGAGTTCATTTTCCAAGCCTGAGAGCTTTTTGCGGGAATCCATGGCCTCGACAAGAAAGGGTTCGAGTTCTTGGCGCGCACGCTCCGCTTCGGTCAGAGTGAAAAGGCGCTGCGGCGGTTCCGGAGTTTCGTCCTGCTCCTGATCGTCGTCTTCATCTGCCATCGTTTTTCCATTCCGTGGACAATGGGCCAAATGGGGACAGGCTGTTCATCGCGCAGCGCAAAACAAAAAGTCGGCCCACTTCGATGCTAACGCAAACGCAGCATGCGGTCGAGAGCAACTCGCGCATGGTGCCGAGTGCGTTCGTCAACTGAAATGCGGTTGACGACGTTGCCCTCGCCCAGATTTTCGAGCGCCCAGAGGAGATGCTGGGGGGTGATGCGAAACATGGTGGTACAAACGCAGACGCTGGGATCGAGCGAGATGACTTTGTGGCTTTTCAATTCCTTGCTGAGACGGTTGACGAGGTGGATTTCGGTGCCGACCGCCCACTCGGTGCCTGCCGGAGAAGCCTGGATGGCTTTGATGATGCCCTCGGTCGAACCTATCTGATCAGCAGCCTCGGTGACCTCGAAGCGACATTCCGGGTGTACGATGACGCGAATGCCGGGATGCTGGCGGCGGACGCGCTCAACTTGCTGAGGGGTGAAGCGCTGGTGAACCGAGCAGTAGCCCTTCCAGAGAATGATGCGCGCGCTGCGAATCGCTTCTGGAGTGTTTCCGCCAAGGTCCTGATAAGGATCCCAGACGATCATTTGGTCGAGCGGGGTGCCCATGCGATAGCCGGTGTTGCGTCCGAGGTGTTCGTCGGGAAGGAAGAGGACTTTCTCGCCGCCCTCGAAGGCCCAGTTCATGACGGCAGCGGCATTGGAACTGGTGCAAATCGAGCCGCCGTGTTCGCCGGTAAAAGCTTTGATCGCTGCGGTCGAGTTCATATAGGTGACCGGAACGATTTTGCGCGCATCGACGAGAGAAGAAAGTTCGCTCCAGCAAGTTTCCACCTGGCCGATATCGGCCATATCGGCCATGGAGCAGCCCGCGTTAAGGTCGGGAAGAATGACGGTTTGGTGCTGGCAGCGGAGAATATCGGCGCTCTCGGCCATGAAGTGCACACCGCAGAACACGATATAGCGACCCTCGGCCTGCGAAGCCTGGAAGGAGAGTTTGAGGGAGTCACCGCGGAAATCGGCGAACTTGACGACTTCGTCGCGCTGGTAGTGATGGCCCAGTATCACGACGTCCTGGCCCAGGCGGGCCTTGGCGGTGGCGATGCGGTCATCCAAGGCGTTATCTGGTACGAGAAGATACGAATCGAAGTCGCAGCCTACACCGGCCTCGATTTCCGGCGCGCGGACAGTGGGCGGCTGGTCTACGCCGTAGAGGATGCTGCTATCCGATATGGATACTAGGTTGCCCATGGAGTGTGTTCGTCTGTCTTAGAGGTTGATGCTAAGCGGTCCCTGCCTGGAAACCACATTTTCTCATATTCTGGCTAATTTGCCACTATCCGCCGATGAAGACCATGGTGCGGGAAGGCGGTATAAAACCGGGCTCATTGATGTGGTGCCCCTCTTCTTTTTCCATGACAATCGAGCTGATATAGGTGACCAAATCGTCGTCGGACGCCCCTTCGCGGAGCAACGCCCGCAGATCGTGATCTTCCTTGCTGAACAGACAGGTGCGAAGCTTGCCATCCGCAGTCAACCGGATGCGGGAGCAATGGCCGCAAAAGGGCTGCGTTACAGGGGCAATGAGGCCAATTTCGCCCGGGGCGCCATCCGTGAAGCGGTATTTGCGGGCTGTTTCGCTACGCTCATGGGGTATCTGCTCGAGCGGCCAACGGGCTTGAATGCGCTGGTGGACTTCGGCGGCGGGCACGACCAAGTCGCGGGTCCAGTGGCGGTCGGCATCAAGCGGCATGAATTCGATAATGCGCATGATGACGCCGGTTTCGCGGGCGAACAAAGCGAAGGCTTCGACTTCGTCGTCGTTGATGCCGCGTACCAGAACGGCGTTCACCTTGGCGGGGGCCAGGCGCGATTTCTGCGCGACGTCAATGCTGTGCACCACGGTCGAAAAAGACTTGGTTCTGGTGATACGCTCGAATTTCCCAGGATCCAGGGAATCGAGGCTGATGTTGATACGGCGGAGGCCGGAAGCCAGTAGCCGGTCACACCGCTCGGCCAGCAAGTGGCCGTTGGTGGTCATGGAAAGGTCTTCGACGCCGAGGGCGTGGAGGCGCGCGATGTAGTCTTCTACGCCGTCGCGCACGAGCGGCTCGCCGCCGGTAATGCGAATTTTGCGGATGCCCAGGCTAAGGAAGACCCTGGCTAGACGGTCGAGCTCTGGCCAGGAGAGAATTTCGTCGTGATCGCGGTAATTTTCCGGGTCGGCGGAACGGCAGTAGACGCAGCGGAAGTTGCAGCGGTCCGTGATGGAGATGCGCAGGTCGGTGATCTGGCGGCCGAATTTGTCATGAAGGATCATGGTTCCGTCGCATTCGTTGGATGCACTTCCTCGCTAACGGGGCGCATCGCAGGTCTAAAACAAGACGGCCCGATCCAGTGTTTGGAATCGGGCGCGCACCGAAAAAGTGCTCATTTTCGGCGTGATCGCTCCTTTCCAAGCACGGGAGGCCAGGGCGTTTCCGCCCAAACCCTCAGCCCCGATGATTTCTCGGGACATCGCCCCGGCAGCCGTGGGTTGTCTCTCCGGTAGGCTTCCAGGGTCGGAGTTACGGCCATAGTGTACGCCGCTCGCCTGAAGTACGCAATTGGGGCACAGAAAACCACCCCTAAGGGCGACCCTTCGGATTGTGGTAGAGTTTTGCCCACGCCATGCGGATCTTCGTTCTAGGGGCTGGGGCGACCGGCTCTCTTCTCGCGCAATTGCTGGAGCGGCAAGGACATACGGTCTGGTGCGGAGACCGCGATCCGGAGCGCGCGCGGCGCTTTCTGGGCAAAAAAAGCACCATTGCCGTAACTGAAGTGAACGCGCGAAACCTGCGCGGAATCGTGAAAACCGCGAAGGGCTGCCAGCTCATCATTAACGCTTCGGCCTCGGTTTTTAACGAGATTGTGTTGCGCGCCGCGCTGCGGCTGCGTGCGCATTGCATGGATTTAAGCTCCCACCTGACGCGCCACCCTTTCAAGGCCGAGCAATTCCGCTATGCGAAGAAATTCGAAGAAAAAAACCGCGTAGCGCTGATCAATGCCGGAGTGGCGCCTGGTCTGACAAATTTGCTCGTGAAGCGCGCCGCAGAATTGCTGGACGAAGTTCACGACGTGCACATCCGCCTATACGAAAGTAGCGAAAGCGATGATCCCATTTCTCAGTGGTCGCCGGAAGTATCGTTCGACGAAGCGGTTTCGCACCCGCGCATCTATCGCAACAGGAAATTTGAATTGGGCAAGCGTTTCTCGGAAGTCGAAAAGTTCCGTTTTCCAGACCCTATTGGGACCGTGCGCGTGGTCCTGGCCGCCCAGGACGAAGTGGCGACTCTTCCCCGTTTCATCTCCATGTGGGAGCTCGACGTAAAAATCGGCGGGAACGAAATCGACCGGCTGCGGCGGTGGCACAAACTGGGGAAATTGTCGAAGTCGCGGGGAATGCTGCGGCGGCACTTTCCGGAGACCTATTCCCCGCGCATGATCGCCAAGCTGATTCGGCAGGGAATTTTACAGAATGCGCGGTTCGCCGCGGCTGTTCTGGTACGGGGAGTGAAACACAACAAGAAGGACGATCAACTCCTGCTGATCCGTAGCGATTGCATGTTTCCCACGCTATATCAGATACGGCAGCAGGGACGACTTACGACGCCGGTGGCCTACGCCACGGCGCACGTTGCGGCGCTCTTCATCAAGTTTTTCCCACGCGAACTTGCAGGCGTTTTCGCGCCGGAGATGCTGCCCGCCGAAACCCGGCGAGCCATTCTCGCGGGTTTCCGCAACGGCAGCATCCGGATCACACACAAACCCACCGTACTAAAACGCACAGGTGAGGATGAGGAAGAATTCTAGCCCGTCGCCTATTCGAATCGATGATCAGTCCGCGGAGGCGGGCTTTGCATTGCCAGAAAAGTGGATGGTGATCAGGAACCCATTGGTTCCATCGTATGAAAACTTGTGGCCGTCCCCTTCGAAAGCTTCATGCTTGCTCTTCCACATGCGGAAGCCGTCGTTGGATTGCGCCCCCCAGTATTTCAAGTTGTGAACGACGACTTCGTGGCTGGCATTATCACCCTTGACGCGTTCAAGGATGACTTCGCCTTTGCCGTCGTTCATCTTGGCATGAGCAACGCCCGTTTTTGCGTCTACGTTCCATGAAAATGCAGCAGTCTGCACTGCCTTTTTCTGCCACGGAATCGGATAGAGCTGGCCGAGGACATCGGCAAGCGCGGCCTGCTGCTCCTTGCTGACGCTGGGATCAAAGTTCACGACCAGCCAGGAGTCCTTGCCCGTGGTCCAGTCGCTGCCCAGATCGGTAGCAATCCAGACCTTGGCGCCATCCAACTTGACGTCCTTGTAAGAGCCTTTATCCACTTTGAGAACGAGGTTGGCACGGCAGAAATGCTCTTCCGCGTGGTGTTCGCCCATTGCCATGTGGTTGGTGGAATGATCGTTGAAATAGCAGGGACAGAACATGTCGCAGCTGCAAGCTTCGATGTAGCTGGCGGTCATATCAAAATCGGGTTTGGAAGTTTTCTCCTGCGCGAGTGAAGTGAAGTAGACGAGACCGAGTCCAAGCGCAAGCAGAGGAACTACAAGCATTCTAGACATACGTGGCATCTTTCCCTCCGAACAAAACATGTTTTGAAGAGCCCCACCGGGATTACCGGGAGTGTACTCTCAGGGCCATGTCGATTCAAGGAGTTCATCTAAAACTTGGACGTAATGCATTGGGCGCATGGCGAACCGATGATTTCAGCAGCAGCGGTTGGGGCGCGAATAGCGGCGGTTGAGCTGCTCGACGTAGAATTCGGCCGGCGTTAGCGGGCGGCACGAACCAGTTTGTCCGCTTTTCGAACGGAGGTAGTCTTCATAGGCCGCATCGCCGCACCATTCGCGAAGGCCGCGCCAGAAGCGACGCAGGAAACTTGAAGTAGATTTTGCGGCGTGTCGCATCAGTCGTCTCCGTGGTCGGCGCCGGAGTAGTCCGCAGCCCAACGCGTGGCGATGTACGGCGTTTCGTGAAGCACGGATTCCTTGCGGCGGCTGAGAATCGCATACCAATGCGCGAGCGCTTCGACAATCAGAACGAGAATCATGGCGGCAAGAACGCCGGTGACCGCGGCATCGAGGCGCTGGTTGAAAATGAGCCGCTGCGTCTCGGAAATTTTCCCGACGGGAATTTTGCCAGCAGCAATTTGCGCGGCCAAGGTATTAGCATAGGCAAGAAAACCGATGCGCGGATTCACATCGAAGATTTTCTGGTAGCTTGCAGTCATCGTGATGGTGACAAGCCACGCCATCGGCAACAGCGTCACCCAGATCCACCTAAGGCGCCCCATTTTCATCAGGATGGTAGTGGCCACGACAAGGGCAACGGCAGCGAGCAATTGATTGGAGATTCCGAAGAGCGGCCAGAGCGAATTGATTCCCCCGAGCGGATCGACAACGCCCTGATAAAGAAAGTAGCCCCACAGAGCGACGATGATGCCGCTGGACAGCAGGACGCTGGGCATCCAACCGGTACGGCCAAAGGGCTTCCAGAAGCGGCCGCCGAGATCCTGAACCATGAAGCGCCCCACGCGCGTTCCCGCATCAAGCACGGTAAGGATGAAGAGCGCTTCAAACATGATCGCGAAGTGATACCAGATGCTGAGGAGACGCTCGCCTCCGATGGTGCTCGAAAAAATCTGCGCCATGCCCACGGCAAGTGAAGGCGCGCCGCCCGCGCGATTCCAAAGTGTGATCTCGCCGACTTTGTGAGCGAGATCGGCCATGGTCTGCGCTTGCAGCGGGTAACCCCACCCGCTGATCGTTGCGGCGGCGGCATCGCCCGCACCACCAACGATGCTGGGAGGGCTGTTGATCGCGAAATAGACGCCCGGCGGCATGGCGCAAGCAGCAACCATAGCCATCACGCCGACGAACGATTCGAGCAGCATTGCGCCGTAGCCGATAAAGCGGGCATGACTCTCACGAAGGATCATCTTCGGCGTGGTGCCGGAAGAGATCAGCGAATGGAATCCGCTGATCGCGCCGCACGCAATGGTAATGAAGCAAAAAGGGAAAATCTTTCCGGCAAAGACCGGGCCAGTGCCGTCAATGAAGCGCGTCAGCGGCGGCATTAGAACTTGCGGCCGGACAAACAGGATGCCTGCCGCCAGGGAAAAAATGGCGCCAGCTTTGATGAACGCGCTGAGATAGTCGCGCGGTGCAAGCAGCAGCCAAACCGGCAAAGCAGACGCGGCGAAGCCGTACCCAATGATGGCGAAGGCCAGCGCGACACCGCTCAGCGTGAATATGCGGGCCCATGAGGGAGAATCGGCGACCCACTGCCCGGCGACAACCACAAAAAGTACAAGCGCGACGCCCATGACAGAAGCTTCCAGCACGCGGCCGGGCCGCACAAAGCGAAGATAAAGCCCAAGAAGCAGCGCGATGGGGATGGTCATCGCCAACGTGAAAGTGGCCCAGGGAGAGGACTTCAGAGCGTTCACGACGACGAGGCCAATCACGGCAAGAAGAATCGTCATGATCGCCAGCACCGCCAGTTGCGCGATGAAGCCGCCGCGCTCGCTGACTTCTTCGCGCGCCATCTGGCCTATCGATTTTCCGTCACGCCGAATCGAGCAAAAAAGAATTACAAAATCCTGCACGCAGCCTGCAAACGCGGCTCCGGCAATCAGCCAGAGCGTTCCCGGCAAGTAGCCAAACTGCGCGGCGAGCGTTGGTCCAACGAGCGGGCCAGGTCCCGCGATGGCGGCGAAATGATGCCCGAAGAGAACCCATTTGTTGGTGGGAACGAAGTCGCGGCCGTCGTCGTGACGTTCGCAGGGAGTGGCGCGCGTATCATCAAGCGTGAGAACTTTGGCGGCCACGAAGGCGGAATAGAGACGGTATGCCACCAGATAACAGCACACTGCAGCCACAACGAACCACGTAGCATTGAGCGGCTCGCCGCGATGCAGAGCGACGGAGCCGAGCGCGCCGGCGCCCAGAGCCGCAACAACAATCCAGCCAACGATGCTGAAGATGCGTTTCACTTTACCGGATTCGCCGCAGTGCTGGATTTAATGAACTGCGCGATATCCGCCTTGAGCTTGGCAAGCGAGGGCGGGTGGACGTACATCATGTGGCCAGCTTCGTAGTTGGCGCCGCTAAGATGGCCGCGCAGCGTCGGGTCGAGACTGAGGTGGTCGAAGGTGTAGTCCGCGGCAAAAAACGGCGTGGCCAGGTCGTAGTAACCCTTGGCAACGAAGACGTGCAGGAACGGGTTTTGTGTCATGGCCCCGCGCAGCGTTTCTGCGACGTTGACATAGCGGTTTTCATACGGCGCGTAATTCCACGGACGCACGCGGCCGGTTAAAACTTCGTAGGGCAGGTCGCTGTCAAACTTGAGATCGTTGCGCACATAGTCATTCAACATTCCCGAATACGGGCCAATGATCGCCGCGATGCTGGGGTCAAACTCCGGGCGTTCGCCCGCGGCGTCGCGATCGATGCCGGTAAAACGCGCGTCGATGCGGCCGATAGTGCGGCGTTCGCTGCGCAAGAGTTCTTTCGTGAAGCGCTGGATTTCGATGCGCAGGTTGGTGCGGTCGACGTAGTCCGGCGAAAGTCCCGTCAGGCGCGCGACCTTTTGCATAATCTCCGCTCGCCGGGCGCTGGGCAGAGCATCGCCCGTCATGAGTGCATCCGCGTATTCTCCAACGGCAAACTTCCGCGATTCTTCGACGGCCTTTTGAAGGTCGCCGCCCTGCAAATCCGGAGGAAGTTTCTTGTGATACCACGCAATGGCGGTGTACGTCGGCAAATAGAGGATATACGGCAGGTCATTGCCGGCGTCGAACTCGGCCGTCTCGAAATTCAGGATTGAAGAAACCAGGACGATGCCGTTGAGATACATGCCGTAACGCTGCTGAAGGTAGCCGGAAAGGCCGGCGGCGCGCGTGGTGCCATAGCTTTCGCCGGCAAGAAATTTCGGCGAAGACCAGCGCTTGTTGCGTGTGGCATACAGCCGGATGAAATCAGCGACGGATTCGACGTCCGGCGTTATGCCGTGAAATTGCTGCGGCGCTTCGCCGGGAACGGCGCGGCTGTATCCCGTCGAGACGGGATCGATGAACACGAGATCGCTGATGTCGAGAAGTGATACGTCGTTATCCACCAGTTTGTAGGGCGGAGGAAGGAGGGCGCCCGCATCGCCCATCTGCACGCGCCGCGGACCGAAGAGGCCAAGATGCAGCCAAACGGAAGCGGAACCGGGCCCGCCGTTGAAACTGAAAGTAAGCGGCCGTTGGCTTGGGTCGTTGACGTCATCCTTGGTATAGGCGACGTAGAAGATGCTGGCCTTGGGCGTGCCGTCTTCAAGCTTCAAGAGAATCGTGCCCGCCGTCGCGGTGTACTTGATCTCTTGACCGCCGATCTTCAGAGAGTGTTTGGTCTGAACGATTTTTTCCTCGGGAGTTGGCAGCTTCTTTTCTTCTTTCGGCTTTTCCGCAGCTTTATCTTGCGGTGGCTGCTGCTGGGCAAGGCTCAGATTCATTCCCAGGAAAAGCAGAACGGCGGAACCGAAAAGGCGAATTAAAGGCTTCATATCCGGCGGAGCTCCCTTGCAAACCTTCACAAACCGCAAATCTGTGACGTGCGGCATCGTATGCGAGAGTACGCGCAGCGTCAATCGCCTGGGATGCCGCGCTCCTTCCTTAATCGACTTCTTTTGCATCTCGCACGTTCACGGATACAATGCGTCCCTCGGATAAACCGTACATCCAAAGGATCGCCCCATGCGCCGCGTTGAACTGCCTGCCGCACTTTCGCCTCTCGTCGCCGCGGCGATATTGCTGATTCCGTCGTGGAGCATCGCACAGCAAAAAGCCGAACTGCCGCACCCGAAGACGCTCCAGGAATTGCAGCAGGCCATGAAAGACGTACTGGACAAAGAACATGTTCCTGGAGCGGGAATCGCGTTAGTGGCGAATGGCGCAGTTCTTTGGTGCGGCGGAATCGGCGATGCAGACATCGCTACGAAACGACCTGTCAGTTGCGACACGGAATTCCGCGTTGGCTCCATCAGCAAGACGTTTGTCGCCCTGGCTCTGCTGAAATTGCAGGAAGAAGGAAGGATCAATCTATACGCAAGGTTGCAGGACGTCGCACCGGAAATCTCATTTGAGAATCGTTGGGAAGCGATGCACCCCGTTCGAATCGTTCATCTCCTCGAGCACACCGCGGGATTCGACGACATGGAGCCGAGCGAAGTTTATAACGTTCACGATCGTTACGATTTTCCACTGCTCGATGTTTTCAAGCGATTCAAAAAACCGCAGACGGTGCGCTGGCCTCCCGGAACTCGAATGTCCTACTCGAATCCGGGAAATACAATTGCGGGCTACCTAATCGAGAAAGTCACGCGAAAACCTTTCGATCAATACATCCGCGAAACGTTTCTGCGGCCGATGGGGATGGAGCATGCGGATTATCCCTTCACCGACGCAAACCGAGCCTTGCTTGCGACTGCCTACGAAGGGAATCCGCCGAAAACTTCTGGATATCCGTTCATCTACCTGCGGCCGGCTGGAGACCTGAAAGCTTCGCCGGGCGAACTGACCAAGCTCGTGCAATTCCTTTTGCGGCGCGGGAAGGCGGAAGACGCGCAACTGGTGAATTCCGAATCGATCCTGCGCATGGAAGCGCCGGAAACCTCGCTTGCGGCGAAAAACGGCCTTCGGCTTGGCTATGGCCTCTGCAATTACACAAGCGTGGAAGGCGGCCTGGTGACGCACGGCCACGACGGCGGGATTGACGGCTTCATTTCTTCCTACCGTTACATGCCAGAACAAAATTGGGGCTACGTCGTTCTGCTGAACAGCGACAATTCCCCGCAGGCGCTCGAAAGCTTGAATCACCTGGCCATCGATTTTCTTTCCAAAGATTTTTCGAAGCCGCAGATGGCCGCGATCAATCTTCCGGCAAGCGAACTGGAGAGATTCACAGGTTTTTATGCGCCGCGCGCGCCGCGAAGCCAGCTATTTGCATTTTTGGATGACCTGGCCGGTGGGACGCGCATTCGCGTGGTCAACGGCAAGCTGACGCGCTCCGGGTTATTCGGCCGGCCGGAGCCGCTGCTCTACGTTGGCAAGAACCTCTTTCGCGGTGAGAAAGAGCCGGAAGGGACGACGGTATTTTTCGTCACGCAAAGTGGTGATTGGGCAGTCGCGGGCGGGGGCATTCCCTACAGTGAGCGGAGCAGCCTCGCCCTGCCCTTTGTTCGCATCGCTCTGCTCTCTCTGTGCCTGTTTTTCATGCTGACTTCCTTGCCCTACGCGCTCTTTTGGCTTTTCTTGAAACTCATCGGCGCCATGAAGGACGTGCGCCACCTCTCAGTCCGCGTCGTGCCGCTGTCTGCGACGCTGACGCTGCTCATCGTGCCACTCTGTTTGATGAGACTCGGCGGCACGCAATTCGGCTCGTTCAATGTCTGGACTGTGGGGATCTTCCTCGGAACATTTTTCTTCCCGTTGCTGTCCATCCTTGGGCTGATCCTGGTTCTGCGCGTGCCGAAAGAGGAGGTCCACCGCGCCGTGAGGATCCATTCGCTCCTGGTTTCCTCCGCGTGTTGCGTGCTAACAGGTTTCCTTTGGTCATGGCACTTGCTTGCGTTGCGATTGTGGGCGCCGTGACATGAGCTGCCGCCATCAAGTCGAACGACCAGCTATGTAATTACGCGTGATCTTGTCCACCGAGATGGTTCCGGCCTGGCGCATAATGGTGCGCAATTCGCGGCGCAGGATTTCTAGTACTGCCTCGACGCCCGGCTGACCGAAGGCGGCCAGCCCCCATCCGTGAGGCCGCCCTATGCCAACAGCTGTCGCTCCAAACGCGAGAGCTTTGAAAACGTCCGTGCCGCGCCGGATGCCGCCGTCCACAATGACGGGGATTTTCCCGGAAACGCCTTCGATCACTTCGGGCAGGCTTTCGATCGTCGGACGAAGGGTTTCTTCGGCGCGCCCGCCGTGGTTCGAGACCATCAGGCCGTCCACGCCATGCTCGACCGCGAGCTGCGCGTCTTCGCGCGTGACGATGCCCTTGATCAACAGCTTGACGGTTACGGTATCGCGCAGCCGTTTCACGAAATCCCAATTCATGTTCGGAGGTTGCACGGCGGTTACCTTCGAAAGATCCAGGCCATTAAGCATCGGCTTCCGGGCTGCGTATGCGGCGAAGCCTCCGGTGCCCGCTCTGGGCCTGCCGCGCGCAAAGCCGGTGTAAGCGCTTTGATGGCAAACAGAGCATTCCCTTTTATCCACAAGCTGCGAACGGAATAAAGTCTCGCGATTGCTGCCTTCCTGCAAATCAACTGTCAGGACAATCGCGGGGGAACCTGCAGCTTCGGCGCGTTTAACGATGGCCCGGCTGACTTCCCAAACATTCGTTGGATAAAGCTGCTGCCATACTGGCGTACCCGCTGCGGCGGTTACGTCCTCAATGGATGAAGTGGCGACCGTGGACAACATCATGAGGTGCCCTTTGGCACGCGCGGCGCGGGCCACCGCGACTTCGCCTTCCGGATGGAAAGCTTTCTGAGCGCTCACCGGGGAGAGCACAATTGGCGAGTTCCACTTCGTTCCGAAAAGGTTCACGGACATGTTGATGTTCTCAACGTCAACGAGGCGGCGTGCTCGAATCTGGATTCGCGAATAGCCTTCACGATTTGCCCGCACTGTTCCGTCATCGTCCACGCCGGTGGCGAGATAGCCGAAGTGTGCTGGAGGCAGTATCTTGCGTGCCGCAGGCTCGAAATCCATCACATCGAACGCCTGGTCGGGAGAAGTAATTACACCGTCGCTTTGCTGCAGAGAATCGAGCCAACTTAGAAATTTCTTATCCGTGACCTCGCCTGCCGCCAGAAGGCTTGAGAAAGAACCAGCAAGAAGTCCCGGGCTGGCCAGCAGCGGACTTGCCGAAAGCATCTTTAGAAATTTTCGCCGAGTTTTGACTTGATCGATTGCGCGATTCATAGTGCTTCTCCTTTTTCTACGTGTCCTGCGACGAAGTGAAGTGCACTAGGGGATAGAGATCGCGAAAGACTTTGGCGGCCTGGCGCGGAAAAGTAGCTCGAATAGCTGCGGAAGGGCTGAATTTGCGCCGTACGATCCACGCCAATATCTTCTTCCAATCCTCCGGAGTCGTGGGCCAACCATCGTGCTTGGTCCACTCCCCCTTCACCGTCGTGTACCAATAGCTTTCGTAGCGGCGGCCAAGACGTTTCTTCTGTTTTGCAACCCAGCGGGAATCCGCCATCACGCGCGGCTCGGCGATCAGCGCAATCGTGGACTCCCTCCGCTTCCCTCCCGAATAGATTCGGAAGCCCGCCGTCACTGTGTTCACGGTAAGGCCAACATAAAGCTGCCCAGTTTCCCGTTTTACTGGCGGAGGAACGGAGAACTTCAGGTACATATGGGTTTTGTAAAGCGTCTTGTCTTTCGCAAAACGAATGTCCCGGTTGATCCGCGAAAAATTTGCGCCGGTTCGGCCAGAAGTATCGAAACGAGAATCGAGCTCCAGCGCCGTGGGCGCGAGTTTCTCCAGCAAGCAGCGGAAAGGCTGAACGATGGCGGCTTGATAGCGGTCGCGGTTCGCTTCCATCCACTCCTTGTGATTGTGGCGGCCAAGGTCTTTGAAAAACTGAAACGTTTCGCGGGTAAACACGGGCTTCTTCGTTGCCATGGGGCCTCAGTCTCGAAGGCTGGTGCGGCGCAGTGCCCCACAGCGTACACGATTCCCCGGCGGGGTCAATTCTTCGGTCAATCCAGATTGGCCCTTGCCGCGAGCCACCGGCAACGGCTAGTCTCCGGGAATGAGCAACTTTACTCCGACCGAAAGAACAAAGGTCCGGCGCAAGCCCGACCGCGGCAGTTACGACCGCGAACTCATCTACTCCATTCTCGATGAAGCCTTCGTTTGCCACATTGCGTTCATCGCGGACGGGATGCCTGTCGTGGTGCCAACGAACTACGTGCGTGTCGGCGACAAACTCTTCCTCCACGGCTCCACGGCGAGCCGCCTGATGAAAACGCTGGCGAGTGGCGCGCCATTTTGCTTGAGCGTGACGCTGCTCGACGGCATCGTATGCGCGCCGTCCGCGACAGGCCATTCAGTCAACTACCGTTCCGTTGTGGTGATGGGAAAAGCCGAGCCAGTAGAGGGTGAAGCCGCCAAGCTGGCTGCCATGCGCGATTTCGTCGAATATGTGATCCGCGGCCGCTGGGCAACCGTGCGTCCGCCAACCGAGCAGGAATTGAAGGGTACGATGGTGGTGTCCGTGCCGCTCGTCGAAGCTTCCGCCAAAGTGCGCACAGGCTTCGCGGTGAACGATGACGAAGATTATGCAGTGCCCGCGTGGACCGGCGTGATTCCCATGAAATGGTTGTCGCAACCGCCCATGCCAGACCCACGCGGCAACCCTGCTATCGCTCCGCCGCCAAACATCCAGCACTATTTACGGCCGCAATAGCCCGTGGCCACATCATTTCTCGCACCGTGCCAGGCGACAATCAGTCTTGAGGATCTATTTTGATTGTGATCCGGAGAACGCGGACGCCAGGCCCAAGGCGATGAGCCCTCCGCCCGAAATGTTGCGCTGGGCGCGGCGAAGACGCAGGCTGCTTCGAATGCGTTCGGCGACGGTTCCTGCGATCACAGCATAAACCGAGTCGCTGCACCAGCCCATCACTGCAAACAAGACTCCCAGTTGCAGGATTTGCAGAGTCACATATCCGCGCGCCGGATCGACGAATTGTGGCAGAAAAGCCAGAAAGAAAAGGGCCGTCTTGGGGTTGAGCAGATTGACGAGCAGGCCCTGGCCATAGATCCGAATCAATTCTGTTTCGCGCGTATCCGCTTCCACGAACTGCTCATCTTTGCGCCGCAGCGTCTTGATTCCGAGATAAATCAGATAGGCCGCACCGAGATACTTTATGAACTGAAACGCCACCGCCGAAGAAGCCAGCAGCGCGGAAATCCCCAAAGCCGCCGCGACCACATGGCACAGCGTTCCGGTCACAATGCCCAAGACGGAAACGAGACCCGCGGCGCGCCCGTGTCCGATGCTCCGGCTGACCACGTACGTTACCGCCGGACCGGGGATCACCAGCAGGATCGCAGCGCCCATGACGAACAATAACAGTGAGGAATGGCTGATCAACATGGCCTCGGAGCACCTTCAAAACTTAGTTGCAGCCGCAACCGCCACCGCAACAGCTACCGCTGCCCCCGCTGGAGAACCCGCCGGACGACTTGGCCGAAGCGCCGTTACTCGACCCATTGGCTGAACTGAAAACGGAGAGCTGGATCGCATTTCTTTTGCCCGCACACTTCGGGCAGGCAATCTCCTGCATCTTGTTCAGCACGATCTTCTCGAAGTGCGTCTGGCAATCCTCGCAAATGTATTCGTAAATAGGCATGAGTCCTTGTCACTTTCTCCGTTCCAATTATAACAAGCAGGGTGTGTTCGAAGCACGATGGCCTAATCTATGGGCTAGATTGCTATGTCGCCTATGCTGGAGCCAAAGAAGAACAGTAACCCCGCTGCCCCAAGAAGTAAATATCTCCTTACCTTGCTCTCAGCGAAGGCACATACGATAATTAAGCCAAGAGATCCCCACCTACCGATGCTGGCGCTTAGCATTATATAAGAATAGTCGTGACGCCACGCTTCCCGGACTATTGCGTAGACCCAGAGAGCCACGCTGGAAGATAGTAAACCAGAGCGTAGTCCAGGAAATTACTCGCCGCCAGGCCTTAGCTGGAGGAATCCGCCGCTCCTTTCGCAATTCGCGCCATGCCAATGCGAGACTTGGGATCGGAAACAAATAGCCGCACAAGACTAGCATTACATTCATGAGAACAAACCCCATTAACTCCTCCGTGGAGTACAATCACCAAAGAGAAAGCGCCTCCAAGTATCTGGAGGCGCTCAATTTAGCACAGACTGTGGTTAGACGAATCAGTCGCCGGCGACGGCTTCCGCTGCCTTTTCATCATGCTTGGTAGCAGCGCCGTTTGAGTGGCCACTGCCATTCGCGGTAGCGATAGTGACCGGCTTGCCAGCATTGGCGAAATTGGCCGGCACCGCCTTAGCGATGTCGCTGACTGTGCCGATCTGCACGACGGCTGGCTGAGGCTTCTTCAGCACCAGCTCTTCGTAAATCGCGCGAACCTTAGCCTGCTCTTCGTAGGCCTTCTTGCGCCGAGCGCGCTCCTCTTCGGCCGCAGTCAGCGGAACGTCGTGCTCGAGGTGACGAACGCGAGCCGCATCATTCGAGTCGATCTTGAGCGAATGCTCGTAGCTCTGGAGGTTGACGTTCTTGCCCTTGGCGTAGATTTCGTGCTTGCCATGGTTCTTGTACCATTCGGCCACAGTCGCGTTCTTGTGCATGTTCTCGATGATCTGCCGCCATCCCACGCCGGTGTTGTACGCGCAGAAGCTGATCTCGCCTTGCTGCGTCGCGTACGGAATGATGCACATTTCGGTGCGCCGGAAGTCGTAGTTGAACAAATCCTGGAACCACATTCCCGCGATGAACAGGAAGTTCCACGGGTCGCTCTGGCGGCGTTTCATGGCGTCTTGGTACGTGCGCTCCGGAGACGTGCGTCCGTACTTCGTTTCGGACTTCTTCGTAAGCGCCCAGGTCTTGTCAAATTTCTTAAAGAGGTCGTACAGCTTGAGCCCCTTCGGTCCCTGGAACGGGTGGTAGTTCTTCAAGAGCGCCATAGCCATCATGAAGTTCGAAAAATTCTTGCCGCGAGCCGCGTCGGTAATCGCCGTCACGTCCTTCGTGAGCTGTTCGGCGTCCAGGAAGCGCGGAACGGGCGCCCATTCCTTCGTCTCCTTGTTGATCATCAGTGCCGTGCCCACACCGCAGTTCGGGTGGCAGCCGCAGGAAAGCGAGCCCCAATTCGACTCTTGTCCCTTGACCATGTCCGAGAATCCGGCAAACGTGCTGATGAATGAAATCGGGAACCAGTCGCGCGTCGGCTCGACTTTGCCCACCTGGCTGCTGACGTCCTTCGCAAGATGCGAAAGCGTGTAGCGCTGGCGCAGGCGACGTTCCGGGGTGATGTCTTCATCGCGCCCAGTAAACGAAACCGGTTGGAAGCTCACGAACGCGATCTTCTTGGGGTTTTCCATCGCGAACTTCACAACCGTGCCCACCTGGTCGTTGTTGACGTTGTTGACGATGGTGACCACGAGCACGATTTCGATGCCCGCTTCGTGCATATTCTCGATGGCGCGTAGCTTCACATCGAACAAGTTGCCGATCTGCCGGTGGCTGTTGGCGTCGTTGCCGATGCCGTCGAATTGCAGGTAGGCGTACCGCATGCCCGCCTCGAACGCCTTCTTGCAGAACTCCTTGCTCTTGGCAAACTCGATGCCGTTCGTCGCCGCCTGCACGCTGTTGTAGCCGATCTTGCGCGCGTAAGCGACCGCATCCAGGAAGTATGGGCTCATGGTCGGCTCGCCGCCGCTGAACTGTACGGACATTTGGCGGCGCGGCTTGATCTTCAGCGCGTTGTCCAGGATTTCCTTAACCTCTTCCCAGCCCAACTCATGTACATAGCCAACTTGGTTGGCGTCCATAAAGCATGGATCGCACATCATGTTGCAGCGATTCGTCAGGTCGACCGTAAGCACCGACCCGCGGCCATACCGCACCGTCGAGGAACCATGCTTGTGAAGATCCTCGTCGTTGTGCGCGGGAATGTCGCGCCCAGGAAACTGCTTCTCAATCCAGCTAAGAAACTTGGAATCAATGGCCATCATATCTTCATAGTGGCCGTGGAGCGGGCAATCCTTCACCATCCAGACCTGCCCGTCGCGCTCGATAATCTGCGCCTTGATCTCACCGACCTTTTCGTGCATCAGGTCGCGCCAATCTTTCTTGCCAGCGATGATAGCCTCGCGCGCTTCTTTCACGCACGCGGGGCAAAGCGAATCCGTTTGTCGCGGGAAGCCCAGCGTCGGCTTGGTCTTCTCCCACGATTTCAGCAGCGGCTTATCCGACCACTTCGGCGTAACCGAAGGATTGGGATGGCGCTTGTTGAAGAACTGGATGGTGTTAAACGTAATTCCAGCGGTCTTGCAGATAACCCAATCGAACGTCCTCGCGATTTGCGTGCCTACTTGATTCGGCATAAACCTCTATCCTCCACTTTCAAGAATCCCTGCCGCTTGACCTAGAGTTAAATCGAGCCCATTCAATCGCTGGAACCAGGCCCAAACGACTGCCCCCGGGCTCACTTATGTGTGTCTTAAAACCGTACCACGAATACCGTAGTACGCCCAATAAGTCTTTGGACACCTATAGTTTGCCGGTTACCGAGGATGGATGCCAGCAACTTGCATTGAACGGTCGAAATTGGGCATTAAACGGCAATAGGGAGCAGCCAACTGCAATTTCCCTAATGCGAAAAAGGGGTTACTAGTAGTCCGAATGGGCTGGAACTTTCCACTTCTGTGAAGATTTCTGCAGCACTTCGCAGAGAGACTTTCTACTCATTGAGCGCCGGCCGGAGAACCGCGATGACAAAATGCGCGAAATTTGACGCCCCTTCATCCAATTGCAGCCAACGCACCACGCAATGCTCCGCCAAGTACTTCGCAACGCGTGGCTCGGCAATTCCCAGATGCTCCGCGAGCCGCGGCTTGATTGATTCCATGCCGCGCCGGCTTGATCCGCGCGATAAGTTGGCGATGGCGATGCGCAGCGTCTGGCAAGCTTCCACGTAGTAATAGCTCGTCAAGTCCGAATCCGTGAGCACAAATACACCTGGCCCCGCCGGAGCGCGATCGGCCTCTTCCAGTTTGGCGGGCGGGCAAGTCATTAGTCTGCGAAATTGCATCTCCAACAAAGAAATCCGGGAAGAGAGCCCGGGATCGCCGTAGCGCCCCTTCACGCTCGGTCCGCCTGGCTCGCCAATCGGCTCGACGGGCAGGCTGGGTATCGCGCGGCTGTGTGTCACGCGAGGAGGAATCAGTTCGGCCGATTCCTCGAAGACGGCAGGCGGCAATCCGCGGCGCGGCGCGGGCGCTTCTATAGTGTGTTGACTTGGAGCAACCGCCGGTTCCCTCACGGCCCCGCCTTTGCGCCGGTTCCGGCCCCCGCGGCGTCCCCGGCGACGGCCTTTTCTCTCAGGCCCGGCAGTCACTGGCGTACGCGCTGTGCTCTCTGCTGCCTGTTGGATTTCGCTACTGACCGCTACCGATGATTCGAGCGCTTCTGGATTCTGTTCAAATGGCAAACCCGGCTCCAGGGTCGAAACCGCAGGCGGAGTCAGGGAAAACTCCGCCCCTGTGGGAGCCCCCGATTCCAACGGGATCTCACCCGGCGCTCCGCCAAGCCGGATCGCTGCTTCCTGCGCCTTGGTTTTCCAATCCGCGCGGCGAAATCTCTCCGCCGCCGCCGAGTACCACTTCGCGGCATCGCCATTCTGTCCGGAAGACTCAAAATATTTCGCCAGCTCGAACGCCACCATGGCGTCCCGCGTCTTTTGAAAGAGATTCGAAAGTTGCCCCGCGGGATCCTTGCTGGTGCGCGCTCGGCGGATGCGGGCGGTAATCTGTTTCCAGTCGGTCATTTCTTGTTTGCATTGTAACAGCGGAACGCCTCATCGGCCAGCAAACTCCGTTCGCGCAAAAGAGCGTTACTTTTCCGCGCAGAAAGTGCTTATCGATTGACGGCATGAAGTTTACTCAGTATTCTGCCATCAGCCCTCTTGGAGGAATTTGATGACGCGACTGCGCGTTGACCGTTTTACGGTCACCAGCAGTAAAGTCCGTCTTGCGGGCACAAGCAGCAACGACCATTGCACGGCCGTAGGCAAAATGGATCGCGTTGCAGTCGCCAGGCGCAAGGACTGCATCACAATTTCGAAAAGCTTTCTTGCTCTGCTCGTCTCATTCTCGCTACTGAGTACTCCTCTCTGGGCCGCTCCTTCTTCTTGGCTCGGTACAATTGTTTATGCTGATCACGCCCGCTTTGGCACTGGGCAGGCTTCCGTTGGCACAACCATTTTTAGCGGCGATAGACTCAGCACCGCTGAGTCCGGCAGTGTCCAGATTCGCGCAGGTGCTGCCCGTTTTCTCCTCTCCGGCGCGAGCATGGCTACGTTCTCTCAGGAGGACGCGACTCCCGCCGCAACATTGGCTTTCGGCACTGCCAGTTTCTCGACTGCCAATTCGAAAGCGTTTGCCTTGCACGTGGCGTCTGCTGTAATTCGCCCGAACTCCGATCAGCCTACCATCGGACAAGTTACGGTACTGAGTCCCAAGGAATTGATCGTCAAGAGCACGCGTGGTTCGCTGACTATCGCCGTCGAAGATGACGTGCGCGAGATTCCGGAAGGTTCCGCCTATCGCGTCGTTCTCGATCCTAGCCCCGCCGAGCCACAGGGTCCGCGCGGCGCGGGCACCAAGGGTTATGGCGGACCGCCAATCAAAGCCGCTAGGAGCCGGTTCGTCTGGTACGCCGTCGGCGTTGCCGGCCTGATCACCGTGTGGACCGTTCACGAAGCCCTCGAAAGCCCCGACCGTCCTTAGCTTCAGGTCTTTTCCCAAAGAAACCTTCCCCCTGAAATCTTTTGCGCTAGCCCTGCGTATTACCTGTGGGAGTCCCATATATGGCGCCTACAGTCGAAAACGAGTGGAAAAAGGGGAGCGCTGAACTGCTGATCCTCTCCCTTCTGGAGAATCAGCCACGGCACGGCTACGACATTGCCGGGCTGATCGAGACTCGTTCTAAAAGCGCCCTCCATTTTCATGTCGCTTCGCTCTATCCGTTGCTTTATCGGGTCGAAAAGCGCGGCTGGACTCAAGGGCGCTGGGTCGAAAAACCAAATCAAAGGCGGCGGAGGTATTACCGGTTAACTACCGAGGGCCAGCGAGTTCTGGGCCTCCAACGCCGGAAGTGGCAAGCGTTTGCCGGAGCCGTCAGCCGAGTCGCGGGGGTTCACCATGCCTGAATGGAAACTTGAAATCGCGAAGCGTTTGTCTGCAGCAAATCTTCGGCCAATGGTTTTCTGACCTTCTCCAGGACCTGCGTTATGCCGAGCGCATGCTGCGGAAAAGCTCCGGCTTCACCGCCATTGGCGCTTTGACACTCGGCATCGGCGCCAACACTGCCGTCTTTACCATCATCAACACGCTTCTCTTAAATCCGCTTCCCGTCGAGAAGATTTGGGAACTGGCCGCCATTAACACCACACAAGCGAAGTTGACCACCCAATCGGGTGAACTGCAGCTTGTCTCTTTCCTGAATCTGAAGGAATCTCGCCGGAAAACGTTGGCAGTCGGAAGCTTGCAAATCTCTTGCGATTACGCAGCAGCCACCACTTCAATCTCCACCAGCGCGTCCTTTGGCAAACGCGCCACCTGCACCGTCGACCGTGCGGGCGGCGCGGACGTGAAATACTTCGCGTACACTTCGTTCATCGCCGCAAAATCGGTCATGTCTTTCAGAAAAACCGTCGTCTTCACCACGTGATGCAAATTTGAACCTGCCGCCTCCAGAATCCCCTTGACGTTTTCCAACGTCCGTTCCGTTTGCTGCCGGATCTCCCCTCCCGCCATCTCGCCGGTCTTCGGATCCAGCGCTACCTGCCCCGAGACGTACAAAAACCCGTTCGCCCGGATAGCTTGCGAATACGGCCCGATGGGCTTCGGCCCCCTGTCGGTCAGTATCACGTCTCTCATGGTGCTGTCTCCTTTTCAGATGGGGTCGTCGTCGCGTTCAGATGGGGTCGTCGTCGCGGCGCTTTCCCGGTAACGCGCGCGAAACTCTTCCGGCACTCCCGGCCGCTTCATCCATAACCGCACAAACTCGGCGGCACTCTGATGTGTTTCCTCATCGAAAGCGGCAATCAGGTCGCTGAGTTCCAAGTCTCGCTCCCTGCGAGCATACAACATGTGGCTGATCGCCTTTCGAAACGCACCCTGCCCGTAGCGGTCCTCCAACGCATAGAAAAAAAGAAAACTCTTTGCTCGCACTACGGCTGCCTCTTCGTGCCCACCCGGTGCAGCTTTTTCCGGGATCAATTGCAGCGCTCGGCGAATCGTTTCCACGCGCGAATCCGTTCCTTCCGCGGCCTCGCGTCCAATCGACGCCGCGAAGGCCGGGAGCGCGGAGAGCGGAGGCTCCTGTTCGAAGAATCCTGGATTCTGCGCGTAGCCGAGCCAGCTCGCTGACAGTGAGGGGGCCGCTGCGACCGCGAGTTTTGGCATGCCACCGCTGAAATCCACTACCATCGTGTCCGGAGAAACCATTTCGGCAGAGACGGACTCCTTCTCTTCGCCCAACAGCTTCGCCATCGTTACATTAAGGTTCGTGAAACATCCAGGCGTGACGGGACATTCCACAATCCATGTTGTGGAGGAACCCTTGCTGCGCGCTCCGAACATGGAATCGTACGCTTCCGTGATTCGAACGAGCGCATCGCTTGCTCCGCGCAATCCCGCGGCCTCTTGCGCTTTGCGCGTCCACAAAATAATCTTTTCCGTACCGCCGATTTCCGAGGATACGTAGCGTCCCGCGATCACGAAGGGATAGTGGTCGTTCGCACTTTGTAAAGCGCGGACATTCATCTCTCCGTTTTTTCGTGATGTTTTTGTTTGTCGCCCGCTGGCGTGTACCAGAAATCCTTCCGGCACGCTAACGCTCAGCTCCCATTTGGGGGCCGGCACCCCGCCTGTCGCGAACAGCCCCCGCGACGGCAGCAGTTCCGGACTCCATCCCCCGGCTGGCAGAAAAAAAGCATCGTTGGTAAAGCTCAAAGCTGTTTCACCCACCGCCCCCGGTAAATACTCCACGGAAAGACGCAAAGTGTGCCGCGCGGAAACCTTCCACTGTTGCGGGAGTGAAATCAGTTCATTTCTAGGACGCTCAGTCGAGATTCCTGTTGCGAGCGCCGTTGCATCCCAGGTGACGTGAGGCTCCTCAAAATGAAAACGCCGTCGTCCCGGCAAGCGCAATTCGAGTTCGTTGAGCGGCTGGTTGCCGGTGTTCTTCAGCGCGTATTCCGTCTCCATTCGAATGCGCGGCTCCGGAGCCGGAACAAACTGCACGCGTACCTGCTGCCTCTCGATGGTGTAGCCGGGGCCAAGAGGCGCTACGCACCCCGCCGTCTCCAAGGCCGCCATTGCAGAAAGCGACACAATCCCGAAACGCTGATGAATTCGAACGCGCAAAACAATTTGATTGTATCGGGGAAAAGTCAGAAGCAAAAGCAGCCCGCGAAGGTTTGCAGTTCCGCGTCGCGTGAAAAACTCAGAAGGTGCTGCCCGGCGATTTCAGAAAAATGCGGCGGATTCGAATCGGGAGAGCGGCACTACCTGCGCCCGCGCACACGCTTGAAATCAGTTCCGGAATGATTGCGCTTGGCTTCGCGCGATGCCGCTTCCTTGTCGGCTTGCGCATCAGTCATACCTTCGTTGATGCGTTCGAGAATTTGGTTTTCCGTGAGCCCAGTATTTTTCAGCCGGCCGATTTCCGCGCTGCTCATGGTGCGCTGGCCCTTCAGTCTCCGGTGCAAAATCTGATTGACGGCGGGATCGGAAAGCCCCACCAGCCGCAGCATGACGGCGTCGGTGCTGATCGTATCCAGCTGATCGACTTTTGCAATTTCCAGAATGACTGACTCGGCGTACCCCGCGCGGGCGAGGCTGACCGCGGAATCGGCGCTGCCGAAGGGGTGCTCGTGCTGGTGTGCGTCGGCAACCAGAGTGACGCACGCGTCATCCGTGATCCCGGCTTGTTTCAGTTTTACGAGCTGCGCGACTTCGTTATCGGAAGTGTTCAGCTTTTTCAGGTCTTCGACGTTGCTGGACCACACTCCCGCCTGATCGAGCGGACGATAATCCGTGAGCGGATGCTTATCGCATCCGCTCGTCCGGAAGAGGACTACCAACCCGAGAAGCATGAGCTTACACCGCATGATTCCATTGTATCGGGGGCAACGGGGAGAGCCGAGAAGTGTGCTGTGCGAGATACCCGTGCGAAAGGACAGGTCAGAAAAACCGGGCGCGGAAATGCGGGAGGAGCCATTTTTTAGTGGCCGGTCAATGGCCGGGCTGGTAGACACGGTCGACGCCGAAAACGCCGGAAATTTTTCGAATATTTACGAGAATGGTTTCGAGCTGGCGCTTGTCGGCGATTTCGAGGTTGGCGTCAATGCGCGCGTTCGTGCGGTCGGGGCGGCTTTCCAGGTTGTGGATGTTGGAGCCGGCGCCGCTGATGACCGCGGTGATTTCAGCAAGAAGGCCGGCGCGGTCGCGCGCGCGGATGGTGAGCTGGACGGGGAAAGTGGCTTCGGAGCCGCCGCCCCATTCGACGGCGATGCGGCGCTCGGCCTGGTACATCAGGTTTTGGACGTTGGGGCAAGTTCGTGTGTGGACGGCGACGCCTCGGCCGCGCGTGATGTAGCCGACAATTTCGTCGCCGGGAATAGGATTGCAGCATTTGGCGCGGTAGACGAGCAGATCGTCGTGGCCCTTGACGACCAGCGGAGCTTCGCCGAAACCCAGTATGCGCTTGACTGTTTTGACGAGCGTGGGCTTGGCGTCAATGGATTCGGGATCGACTGGTTTTTCCGGCTCTCCGAGAAGGCGGCTGAGGACATGGCGGGCGGAATATTTTCCGAAGCCGACGGCGGCGTAGAGATCCTCAGTCTTGGCAAGACCATAATCAGAAATCAGTTTGTGGATGTCCGCTTCAGGAATTTTCTTGAGACTGCGGCCAAAGTGGCGCGCTTCATTTTCGAGCAGGCGCTTGCCCATTTCCGTGGCTTCTTCGCGTTCCTGCTCGTTGATCCAATGCCGAATTTTGCTTTTTGCAGAGGATGATTTTACGAAGCTGAGCCAATCGCGGCTGGGGTGGTGGCCTTTTTGCGTGAGAATTTCGACCACGTCGCCACTGGCAATCTCGTGACGCAGCGAAACCATCTGTCCATTTACTTTCGCGCCGACACACTGGTGGCCCACTTCGGTGTGAACCATGTACGCAAAATCGATGGGAGTCGCGCCGCGCGGGAGTTCCAGCACACGGCCTTTCGGCGTGAAAGCGTAGACTTCGACGGGAGCGAGATCGACTTTCAGCGTAGAGAGAAATTCTCCTGGTTCCTGAAGCTCTTGCGACCATTCGATGAGCTGGCGCATCCAGGTGATGCGCTGGTCGTCATCCTCGGACGACGGCTTTCCGGATTTGTATTTCCAGTGTGCGGCAACGCCTTCCTCCGCGATGCGATGCATATCCTGCGTGCGGATCTGCACCTCGAAGGGCTGGCCGCTGTGAAGCACGGTGGTATGCAGCGACTGATAAAGATTGGGCCTGGCGATGGCGATGTAGTCCTTGAAGCGGCCGGGAACGGGACGCCAGATGTGGTGAACGACGCCAAGAGCCGCGTAGCAGTTGCGCTCGGAATCCGTAATAACGCGCACGGCGAGAAGATCGTAAACCTGGCCGAGACCGATTTCCTGGCGGATGGTTTTGCGGTGCACGGAGTACAAACCTTTTACGCGCGATTCGAGCTCGGCGGGAATGCCGGCTTCGACGAGCCTGGTCTGGATGGTAGCCTGGACTTCCTCGAGAAATTTTTTGTGCGCGGGCGCCTTATCGCTGATTTCTTTTTGCAGCGCGAAGAAAGCCTCCGGCTCGAGATAGCGGAACGCCAGGTCCTCCAGCTCGCCGCGCACCACGCTCATGCCGAGGCGGAGCGCGATCGGCGCGTAGATGTCCAGCGTTTCGCGCGCAATGCGCTGCTGCTTTTCTGGCTCGAGGTATTCCAGCGTGCGCATGTTATGGAGCCGGTCGGCCAGCTTGACGAGAACGACGCGGACGTCGTTCACCATGGCGAGGAGCATCTTGCGGACGTTTTCCGCCTGGCGCTCTTCCGGGGCCATCATTTTGAGGCGGCCGATTTTGGTTACGCCTTCGACGAGATGGGCGACATCGGCGCCGAAGCGCTCTTCGATGCGAGAGACGGGATACTCGGTGTCCTCGATGGCGTCATGGAGAATCGCGGCGGTGAGCGTGGTGGCGTCAAGGCGCATATCCGCAAGGATGTGGGCGACTTCGAGTAAGTGAGAAAGATAGGGATCGCCGGAACTGCGGAACTGGTCATGGTGGCGCTCGGTGGCGATTTCGTAGGCGCGGCGGACCATCCAGGGATCTTCGGAGGGACGGTTCTTGCGGAGCTTTTCGAGGAGGTCTTCAAGACGCGCGTCGAGCTGGCGAACGGCGCGGTCGCGGTTAAAGCTTAGCGGGATTTTGTCAGGAGACGGCATGGTTTAGTTTACGCCAGAAAGGAGTCTCCATGGAGAAGAGGATCGGGGCCGAAAGTCACGACCAAGGCGGGACCTTCGATTGAAGGTTGAACGGGGCCCCCTCATTACCTTCATGTATATCAAAGGAAAGGACTTGCAAAATGGGTTGCACATAAGTGAGTGAAAACAAATGGCAGATGTGCGACGCGAGGTGAGTTCCAGAATGGGAGAGTGGCGTACACCCTCCGTCGCGACGAAGTAGAGTGCGAATGTGAAGACGGCGGAAAGAGATCGGGATTGCTGAGCGGCAAACACGCGCAACTATAGCATGAAACTAAATCGTGTGTCAAGTAATTACTTAGATACCATTCGAACGGAGCCGGAACGAATTGAAAGCGCTGGGTTTGCGAGGTTGATTAGCGCGTTTCGAGGAAGAGGAGCAATGGTCGCATGGAAGAGGGACAGGTAGAAGGGGCTGGGCCGTCGAGCGTATGATGCAGACGTTATGGGACAAATTGACGAACGACGAGAGCGGAAACGGCTTGCAGAATTATACGCAGGCATGGAGAAGGGTGAATTGGAAGAAATTGCGGGAGACGCGGGCTCGCTAACTCAGGTGGCGCGAGAAGCGTTGCGGTCGGAAATGTTGGGCAGGGGGATGGAGGCGCCATCGTTAAGTGCCGGAGCCGCAGAGACTTCCGTCAAGCGTGAAGGGCCGAGCCCCGTCATGATTGCACGCTTTGGCGGTGTGCTGGAAGCGCTGCTGGCGAAGAGTATGCTTGATTCGGCGGGGATCGAGTCGTTTTTGGGCGATGAGAATCTTGTGAGGCTGGATTGGTTCTACTCAAACCTAGTTGGCGGGATCAAATTGATGGTTCGCGAGGAAGATGCGGAGACAGCCAGAACACTGCTGAAAGAAAACATTCCGGAGAAGCTGGACGGGAAGCGGACTGAAGAGTGAAGACAAGAGAGGTTCCTCGATTGCGAGAAACTGCGCCAGATCTTCTCCAGGCGCGCCGACCGAAGGCCTCACTTCCCAAACGGGATCGGGACGCCCCGAAAAAACCGACGCGCCCGCGGTCCAGACCGCACGCTTGCTAGTTGATTTTGATGTGGCCATGCATGACGACCATGAACGTGCAGAAGATGTTGTAGGAGCCACGATCGGCTGTGCGCGGGTCGGGGATCAGATGGCCGCTGTTGTCAACGTCGGTGGCAGGCGAGTTGCCCATCTTGTGTGTCCAGTATCCGGCGCGACCCTTACGATACCAGTGATAATCATGGCCTGGAGAGATGACGAGGGCAACGTCCGGTGTCAAGAGAGAGGCGCAGGACGGCGCGGAAGGCCACGCTGAGGCGCGACGGTACACAATCCAAAGAGCACAGAGAACACGGAGGGGAAAGAAGCGAAAAGGGCGTCCGCGCGCGGGACGCCCAGAGGATAGCCCGATTAATTAGAGCTGGTTTGCTGGGGCTGCTCGGCGCGCTTCTGCTTGATTTCCTTGACCTTGTCAACGAGGTCGTCGGCCTGCTTCTTCAGGCTGGCACGCTCTTCGGCGCTTTCCACCATATCCGCCTTGCGGCGATAGAGAAGGTTCAGGTAGGCCATGGCATCGTCGTAATCAGGCTTGACCTGGATGGATTTCTGCAAGTTGGTGATGCCTTCGTCCACGAGGGGACCATACTTTGAGGCGTACTCGCTGCGAACCGCCGGAGGGAGCGGATCGTCATCCCGGATTTGCTTGTTGATGTGATCTTTGTTGTAGGCAGCACGCAATTCGCCATTGGCACGGTACGCGAGGGTCCAATCGATGACGCCGATCCAATAATAAGGCTCGGGATCATTGGGCCTCAGCTCGATGTGCTTTTGATGGTAGGCCTTGGACTCCTCAAATTTTTTGGGGTCGAAGGGAGTGCCGGCCATCTGGAAAAGAATGGAGCCGGTGCCGTCGATGGCGCTCAGATTGTTAGTGTCAACCTGCAGGACTTCCTTGAATTCGTTGACGGCCTGGGTGCCGAGGCGCAGGTTCTGCTCCGAGGGTGCGCCGGGAATGTACTGGCTGGCATAAGCGGTGGCCAGATAGAGGCGGGCATTGAGCAAATTGGGATCGAGTTCCTTGGCTTTCTTGAAATCCTCGATAGCCGCATCGTACTGGGCGTTCTTGTAAGCGGCGACACCCTTATTGAGGAGGTCGCGAGCCTTCAATTTATTGCAGCCGGAGCCACAGACAACCAGAATCACGAGCGCGGCAAAGGCCGAAGCGCGGCGAATTGAAATGGAACTGATCACCGATGATGCATGAGTCATCGAAGCATCCATCCCTGCTGTGCGTGACCCCAAGATGGCCGGGGCCAGCACCCGGATATTTCACGTCTGCCCTGCGACGGGCACTCCAAAACCTTCAGAAAGCTATTTCCAGTTCCGGCGTCAGGAGGCCGACTGACGCAACTCCCGAAACGTGCATGACATCAATCACTTTGGCCACGACTCCAAATTCAACCGGCTTGTCGCCGCGGATGAAAGCCACGCGTGTCGCGCGCGACTTAAAAACTTCCTCAATCCGGGGGCCGAGCTTATCGAAAGCGACCGGCTCCTGATTGATGCACAGCGTCCCGTCCGCCAAGACTTGAATCACGACTACATCATCTGGCGGAGGCGCTGGAGCCTTCTCCGTCGAAGGCTGGGGAACCAGGGCCTCTTCGCCCACGGAGTTCGCCCGGATGATCATAAAGATCACCAGGAGCACCAGCAGGATATCGATCAGCGGAACGACATTCATGTCCGAGACGATACCGCGCTTACCGCCGACTGACATTGCCATAATCCACCTCGCAACGGTAAATGCCCCGCGAGGAGGACTCTCACATCCACGAGCGCGAACCCAAGAAAGTTTACTGGCCTGCTTCGAGCTTGGCGGTGATCAAACCAATCTTGTCAATGCCGGCGCCGCGCATGACGTCAATGGCGCGGGCAACGTCCATGAACATTACATCGTTATCGCCTTTGACGAAAGCGATTTTCTCGGCGCGCTCCTTGAAGATTTCTTCCATGCGCGGACCGAGGCGATCCCAGGTGGTGTCTTCCTGGTTGATCTTGAGCTTGCCATTGTTGGCAATCTGGACGACCACGGTTTTATTTTCGAGCTCGACGTTCTGCTGCTGGTTCGGCGAGGGCTGCGGCACGAGCGTGTCCAAGCCCTTAGGAACTACCGGCGAAATGACCATGAAAATAATGATGAGAACAAGAAGGATATCGATCAGCGGCACCACATTGGGCGTCGCGAGCGCTCCTCCGCTTTCTCCTCCAACATCCATCCCCATAGCGAGTCTCCTGTGGGCCTGAGGTAAAGCGTCTCCTCGGGCCATGAAACCGCGACGGGTGGGATCCGGCGCGGCAGTAAAAAATCAGCAAACGAACGGCACAAGCAGCTACGTTACAGCGGTCCTTAATCCGCGGACGGCGGAGGAGGAGTTGACTTCCCGGATTGACTCTTCTCGGTGAGCAAGCCGAGCTGGTCCACACCGGCGGAGCGAATTTCATCGACGACGGCGACGACATCACCGTACTTGGCGCGAGCGTCGCTCTTGACGTAGACGGTCTTGTCAAGCCGGTTGGAGATGCGGTCTTTAACCTGGTCGGTGATCTCTTCCTTGCGGAGCTTGGTATTGCCAAGGAAGATGCTGCCATCGCGCGAAATGGCCACGACGATGGCGTCATCCTTGTCCGCATCCTTCATATCATGTGGATTATTGGTAGGAGCCAAATCCACCTGATGGGTCTTCTGCAACATGGGCGTCACGACCATGAAGATGATCAGCAAGACGAGCATGATGTCGGCCATGGGAATGACATTGGGGGCCGCCATCTGCGCACCGGCTTGTGGCTTGTAGGCCATGGCCGGTTACTTCTTGGCGCCGCGGCGCAGGATGAAGTAGTTGATGAGCTCCATGGAGGAATTGTCCATCTCGACGTCAAAGGCTTCCACTTTGTTGGTGAAATAGTTGTAAGCCCAGACGGCGGGGACGGCGACAAGTAAGCCGAAAGCGGTGGTGACGAGCGCTTCAGCGATACCGCCGGCGACCGCGGAGAGACCGGTGGCCTTGCTGTTGGCGATGCCCTTAAACGCGTTCAAGATGCCGACGACGGTGCCGAACAGACCGACGAACGGCGCGGTGGAACCGATAGTGGCGAGGGCCGAGAGACCGCGCTTCATTTCGGCATGGACGATGGCCACGGAGCGCTCCAGACCGCGCTTGGCGGCGTCAATGACATCGGAGTCCGAAACCTGCTGTGAAGCAGATTGGAATTCGGAGAGGCCAGTGGCGACGACCTTGGCGATGTGGCTCTTCTTATTGCGCTCGGCAATAGCGATGGCTTCGTCGAGCTTGCCGTCCTTGAGGGCGCCGGCAACCTGCTGCACGAAGACGCGGGACTGCTTGCGAGCCGCGCTGTACATAAGGAAGCGGTCAATCATGACGCCGAAGGAATAGATGGACAGAACAAAGAGGATGAAAACAACGACAAGCGCGAGTGTGCCCATGTTCTTGAGCATGTCGCGCAAATCGAAGCTGGGTGCAGTTTCCTGCAGCAGAACTGCAAAGGTGAATAAAGTTGCTACCATTCGTTTGCTCCTTAAGTTTCAAGTGACCCACCGACGAGGCCGGCGGGCAACAAGAGTGTTCGCCGAATATTGCTACCTGGAGCGACGCACCTGTCCCACGACCGGCGCGCCACCCGCACTACTGGTTGAGAGAGAAAATCACGTCAATGGTCGTGTCCACGTCCACCGGCTCGCCATTCAAGAGCGTCGGTTGATAGCGCCACTGGCGCACAGCATCAAGCGCAGCCTGCTGCAGCAGTGGATGGCCGGACATCACTTCCAGAGACTGAATCGTGCCGTCCTTGCCAATGATGGCGTGCAAGCGCACGGTGCCGGAGATGCGCGTCTGGCGCGCGAGCGGCGGATAGACCGGCTGAACGCGGTTGACAATGCGCGCGGCCTGGACGTTGCCACCAACGCGGAGCGGCCCAGTCTGGTGCGGCTTCGGCGGAGGCGGCGCTGCACCCATGCCACCGATCACACCGCCAAGCACACCACCCATGGAGCCACCCGCAACGCCGCCAGGGACTCCACCGGTCATGCCGGTAGCCACATCGGGCTCGGCGTCTTCCTTAATAATCTTTACTTCCTTCGGGATGACCTTCGGCTGCATGAGTTTGCCGGCATCCATCAAATGAGCCTGCGGCTTCACATGGACTATCTGGGCCACCGCAGGAGGCGGCGGGGGCGGCGGCGGAGGCGGAGGCGCAGTGAGCATCGTCGCCATCATGGTCTTGGGGAGCGCTTCGGTGTAGATCAGCGGAATAAGGATCAGTATCCCCAAAAAGGCGACCTGAAAGATCATCGAGACGACGACCGTCCAAGGCTTGTTGGTCTTCTTCGGATTCGGACTGGAAATCACCATTTCTTCAAACATAGGTCCTACCTCCTCCCGGCGGTAGCGAGACGTCCGGGAACATTTTCGCCACTGCGGGTTTTGTTGCCGGCTGCGGGTCCGGTGCCTGCCGCCACGCCCTGGCCGCGCCAACGGTTCCAGGCGACGACGAGCGGAGCAGCGATACCAAAACTGGAGTACGTTCCTACCACAATCCCTACCACCAGGGCAAAGGAGAAAGCACGGAGCACCTGGCCGCCCATCAGGAACAGGACGAGCACGGTAAGGAAAGTCAAACCGCTGGTCAAGATCGTTCGCGAAAGAGTCTGATTGATGGACTTGTTGACCACTTCAGCGAACGATTGGTTGCGCAGCAAACGATTGTTCTCACGGATGCGATCGAAGATGACGATCGTGTCGTTCATGGAATAACCGACCAAAGTAAGCAAGGCCGCGATGACCGTAAGCGAAATCTCAAAATGCAACAGCGAGAAAAAGCCCAGGGTAATCAGCACATCGTGAAACACGGCCAAAACCGCCGCCAGCCCAAAAATCATCTTATCGAGCAACCGAAGAACAAACCCGACGAACCCTCTCTGCGCAAGAAAGACCTGGCCGACCGAGCCACCACCCTGAAATCGAAAGGCAATATATACCAGCATGCCGCCCAAAGCATAGAGGGTAACGTAAATTGCCTGCTGGCGAAGCTCGGCGCCGACTTTGGGACCGACGACTTCCACATTGCGAATGCCGAATGGGCCGAGAACATAGCTGTCTTTCAAGGCGGCGAGGATCGGCGCGGTTACGCCATCCACTTTCGCGAGATCGTCCAAATTGGTGAGCACGCCGTGGGCGTTCTTGTCACGATAGTCGAGAATCTTTTTAGCGAGCTGCTGGTAACGATCACCGGCGTTGGCGGAAAGAAGCAGCGGATCTTTTTCGGTGAGAAGCGCGGCGAGTGTAGCCGTGGTGGCGGCATTGAAATCGGGCTTCGATCCAGAAACGGCATAAGCGGCGTTCAGTGCGCCGAGAACTTTTACTCGTCCTTCTTCTAGGGCTTGTTCGTCCTGGCCTTTGCCTTCCACGAAGATGACGACTTCATTGGAATTAGGGTCGCCAATGTCCTTGATACTCTGGATTTCCGTGTTCCCGAGGCCTTGCGCGGCGAGGCTGCTGCGAAGCTTGTCAACATTCGGAGGCTGGGCGAAGCGAACATCCACGTTGGTGCCGCCTTTGAAATCGATCCCGTAGCGAATCCCGCTACCGTAAAGAATCGAAACCCACCCGGCGAGGAGAAGAATGCCACTTAAGGCATAGAAATACTTGGCTTTGCCCATCCAGTCGATATTGGGCTGTTTGAAGAGCTCGATCATGCGGCCTTTACTTCCCTTCCTTAGACACCAGAGGAGGTGGAATGTTCCCGGCGCAAAGCCTTCTACCAGGGTAGAAGAATCCGCGCCCCGAACCCACAGCCCACCCGTTTGGATTTGAGTGGGACACTCGCCCCAGAAGTTCTAGTACGTCCTAGATGCTCAACTCCGCCTGACGGTCCATCTTCATCAGGTGATACTGGAAAATCGTTTTCGAGACATACACAGCTGTGAAGATATTCGCAACCAAGCCTACAACCAGTGTTATGGCGAAACCGCGAATTGGCCCGGTTCCGAACACGCCCAAGAACGCCGCCGAAACGACGGTCGTGACGTGGGTATCGATAATCGTTAGAAAGGCTTTGTCAAAACCGGCATCGACTGCGGCCGCTGCGGACTTGCCGTTGCGCAATTCCTCTCGGATACGCTCGAAGACAAGGACGTTGGAGTCCACACCCATGCCGATGGTCAGGATGACCCCGGCGATACCGGGCAGCGTCAAGACGGCACCGGACATAGCGAGAAACGCGAGGAGAATGATCAAGTTGAGGATCAGGGCCAGCACGGCGTTGCCACCAGAAGCCCGGTAATAAAAGAGCATGAAGAGCATCACGACGACGAGGCTGAGCACGGAAGCCTGGACGCCGTGGCGGATGGAGTCCGCGCCGAGTGAAGGACCAACAGTGCGCTCCTCAAGATACTTAATGGAAGCCGGCAACGCGCCCGCCCGGAGTATCAGCGCCAATTCATGGGCGCTTTCCTGGCTAAAATTCCCTTCAATCATGCCGGTGTCATCGATGCGGCCATTAATCACGGGAGCGGATTGGACCTTGTGATCGAGGACAATCGCCATTCTGTTGCCAATATTCTGTTCCGTGAAGGGCCCAAAGCGCTTGGCGGCTTCCGGCGAAAGCGTGAAATTCACTTGCCACATGCCGGGGTTGGCAGTATTACGCGTTTCGACGGCGCTGCGGAGGTCGCGGCCGGTGACTACGGGAGCGCGGTCCAGGAGATACCAAACTTCGCTCTTGTCGGTAACTCCGTTGGCGCCGCGGCTTTCCGAGACGCCCGGCACTAATTCGGTTCCTGGCGGGAGCACGGTGTGCTGCGCCATATAGGCCGCTACAGAGGGGTAAGTAACGGGGTCTCTGACCAACCTGAGCTCAAGCTGGCCGCCCGCCTGAATCACTCCCATGGCCTCCGCGGGGTCGCCCACGCCGGGGAGCTGGACGAGGATTTCGTTGGCGTTGCGGCCGCCGCGAGGCTGAATAGTCGGCTCGGTCAATCCCAGGGCGTTGATGCGGCGCGCGATGGTCTCGAGCGTTTGCGTCATCGTGGATTCCTGGATTTGCGCGATTGCGGTTGGACGCAGCGTCAGCGTGTAGGAGTTGGGATCACCAGCGGCGCGAGCCAGGTCCCAGACATTGTTGTATTGCTGGGTGACCAGGTCGCGGAATTCCGAGGCTTGAGACGGATCGATGTTGCGAACAAGGATGTGCGTGTCGTCGATGCGGCGCACTTCATCGTAATGAATGTTCTTTGAGCGCAGCAGCGTGGTCAGACGGTCCACAGTCGTGTCCGTCTCCTGCGCGACGGCTTCCTGGACCTGGACCTGGAGAACCAGGTGCGTGCCGCCCTGGAGGTCGAGGCCGAGCTTGATCTGCTTGGAGAAATTATCCTTTACCTGCGCCAACGAGGTGGGGAACACCGGGTAGCCGAAAAGGAAATAGAGGCAGAACAGAATCACGGCGAAGATGAACAGCGCTTTCCACTTCAGATTGGGGTTCATGGTCAGAATGTAAGACGCGAAAGCCGGCGAAGGGTGGGCTTATTTTGCATCTTCCGATGCCTCCACCTGAGCAATCGCCGCACGCGCGACGCGGATTTTAACCTGCGGTTCGCTGGAAATTTTCAGAATTACGGAATCGCCATCGATGCCGTTGACGGTGCCATAAATGCCGCCGTTGGTGATGATCTTATCGCCGGCCTTGAGAGCGCCGAGCATTTCCTGCGTTTTCTTACGCTGGCGCTGCTGGGGCATGATCACCATGAAATACATAATGGCAAACATGAGACCGAGCGGTATTAGGAAGCCGCCAAAGCCGCTGCTGCCAGAAGCCTGAAGAATCATCGCTGCGATCATCGTGTGTTGAACCAGTCCTTACTGCTTAGTTGTCAATTCCCGGTCAGGCCGCCCCGATGCTCTTTCCACGCTAAGAAAGACAGAAAGACCGGGCGGCGGCACATCACCCGCGCTCCTGCTAAATCGTCTTCCGTTCGATTCGTTTTGGCGCCCCGCGGACAGCTCGCGCGCGCCCCGAAACTCGGCCTTCAGGCCGGTCCTTCAGCATAGCGCACGTGCATCTCTGATGAGAAATTCGCTAGGTTCCCAAACTCGATAGCCTCGCGGATTCGGCGCATTATGTCAAGGTAAAAGTGGACGTTGTGGTGGGTGGCGAGGATAGCGGCAGTGAGTTCTCCTGCCGCGAAGAGATGTCGAAGATAAGCGCGCGAATAGCGGCGGCAAACGGAACAAGTGCACCGGGGATCGATGGGCCGCTGATCCTGAGCATAGCGGGCGTTTTTGATCAGGACGCGGCCTTCACTGGTGTAGAGGCAAGCGTGGCGCGCGGCGCGCGTGGGCAGCACGCAATCCATCATGTCTACACCCAGCGCAACGTAATCGGCGATCTGCTCTGGACGACCCACGCCCATCAGGTAGCGCGGACGATCTTTGGGCAACAGCTCGGTGACTTCGGCGGTCATCTGGCAAGTGATTTCGTGAGGTTCGCCGACCGCGAGGCCGCCGACCGCGTATCCAGGAAAATCCAGCTCAAGAAGCTGGCGCGCGCTCTCGCGGCGCAAGTCGGCAAACGTCGCGCCTTGCACGATGCCGAACTGCCATTGGCTGAGATCCCCGTTACGACGAGCGCATTCCTGAAAATAGACGCGCGCACGCCGGGCCCATTCCGTGGTGCGTTTTAGCGCGGCTTCGGCTTTTTCGCGAGGAGCGGGCGTTTCGATGCACTCATCGAGGACCATGGCGACGTCTGAACCGAGCGCGAGTTGGATTTCGACCGCTTTTTGCGGCGTGAGGAGGTGCTCGGAACCGTCAAGATGGGAACGGAAGCGCACGCCTTCATCGGTAACTTTTCGCAATTCGGAAAGACTGAAAACCTGATAGCCGCCGGAATCCGTGAGAATCGCTCGCGGCCAGGACATGAATTTGTGCAAGCCGCTAAGCTTGCGGACTAATTCATGGCCGGGACGCAGATAAAGATGGTAGGTATTCGCTAGGATGATTTCGGCGCCGAGTTCTTCGAGCGCTTCATTGCGCAGGCCTTTTACGGCGGCTTGCGTGCCCACGGGCAGGAAGAATGGAGTTTCGATTGCGCCGTGAGGAGTACTCAGGCAGCCGCGGCGCGCGCCCGACGGGTCGGTCTTTGATACTTCAAAAGAAAAACTCATCTTCGACGTAACACCCGAGAGTAGGACCGGCAGTAATGCCTGTCCTCCTGCAGTGTATCAGGAGAAGATGAACGTCACTCCTACGCGCACAGCTTCATACGCCGCCCAAACGACGAGGGCTATTCCGATGGCCCCTCCCGTTTTGAGCTTCTTGGGATTGAAGGCTGCGAATCCGATACCGATCAGACAAATAATCCAGAAGCTGAAGAGATCGATGGCCGTCCCCAAAGCCATGACGACCTTTGACGTTCCATCCGGCAGAAACGCACCGAGATTCGCGGCCACAGGGTTCTCGATATCGACAGTGCCGGGAGGTTTCAAGAAGAGAACCAGAATGAAGAGCAAGCTGCTGATAATGCTAACGAAATAGGCATGCGCGACGATTGCCATGGAGACTTTGTAGCTTGCGTTGGCCCCCCCCAGCAAATTGTACGCGCCCAGCATCACTCCGCCGACGATCACGGCAATCAGAATCGGCACTAAAAGCCCAAAGCAATACGCAATGGCGGGAGAGATCTTCTCGCTCATGGCGAGTTGCTGCTCTTTCTGATCGGCGCTGAGATTGGAGGCGCGTGGGCTCTGCTCAATTCGCTTGCTCGCGATTTCCCGCCAGTCGACTTTCTTGTTCATGGTAAAGGCCACCAGCCCGCCAAGGATGGTCATCAGCACTACCGGCAAAATCCAAGTAGGCCGCCGGGCAATGCTCTCAAACGTAGCCTTTGGGGAGAAAAATACGCCGATGATTCGCCCCAGGTGATTGATCGGCTCCTGCGGCTCAGGCGTGGCCGCAGCAATAGGAGTTGTCGCCATCGAGGATTCCTCCACCACAAGATTGCGTAATTCCGCTTTCTGAGAGGAACTACGCACGAGCACCAAGGAATATTTCAGTGGGGTGATTCTAGCGCGGCTGGAAAGAAGTTGACAGTCGAAAGTTGAAAGGCCAGAAGCAAGAAAAGAAAGAGATGGAGAAGAGGCGTTCAGACGCGGGAAATCTCAGGGACAGCAGAAAGCAATTCGCGGGTGTAGTCGTTTTTGGGCTGATGGAGGACCTGTTCCGCGTCGCCGACTTCCAGGAATCTACCGGCACGCATGACGGCGATGCGCGTGGCGACCTGCGCGACAACGGGAAGATGAATGGCGAGAGGCTCGGCAACGATTTCGCCGACGCGCATCCGCGAATTAGGCGAGGCGAAAGGATCCTGGAAAATCATTTGCATCTGGCAGCGCTCGGCGCGCAATTTTTCTCCGCGGAGCGCGACAAGATCGCGCCCTTCGAAGCGAAGTTCACCGCCGTCAGGCTCGATCAACCTTAGCAGCATTCGGGCGAGCGTGGTTTTTCCGCAGCCGCTTTCGCCGACGACAGCAAACGTCTCTCCGCGCGCGACTGAGAAGTTTATGCCGTCGACGGCGGTGAAGCGTGCACCGTCCGATTCCGGCGAAAAAACGCCGCCGTCCCGCCGGTTGGTCTTGCGAAGTTCGCCTACAGTGAGAAGCGCTTCCATCAGACGAGAATGCATCGCGCGGCATACGCGGAATCAATGACGCGAAGCACGGGAACGGCCACGGCGCATTCGTCGCGGCGCAGTTCGCAGCGCGGTCCGAATGCGCAGCCGGGCGGGCGTGCGGTGAGCTGTAGGACGGTTCCGGGAATGGGCCTGAGCGCTCCGCGCTTTAGCGATGGCGAGGCTTTCAGCAGCCCCTGCGTGTAAGAAGGATGACGCGGCTTTGCCAGGACTTCGGGCGCGGGACCTTCTTCGATGATGCGTCCCGCGTACATCACGGCGACGCGCTCCGCGACCTGCGCTACCACGCCAAGATCGTGGGTTATGAAAAGCAGGCCGAGCTTCAGCTCGCGGCGGAGACGGTCCAGCAAATCCAGGATTTGCTTTTGCACGGTGACGTCGAGCGCCGTCGTGGGCTCGTCGGCGATCAAGAGTCGCGGGCCAGCCGTCAGCGCCATGGCGATCATCGCGCGTTGACGCAATCCGCCGGAAAGCTGATGCGGAATCAGTTCCGCGCGGACCTCGGGCTCAGGGACAGACGCGAACCGCAGGGCATCGATGGACTTGCGCTTGACATTCGTAGTTTCGAGCAGCGGTTCATGCGCGCGGATGGCCTCTTCAATTTGCGCGCCGGTTCGCATTACAGGGTTGAGCGAGGTCATCGGCTCCTGAAAGACCATGGCGATTTCGCCGCCGCGTACGTTGCGCCATTCGCGCTCGGAGAGGGCCGTTAATCTCTTGGAAGACGATTCCGTTGTTAGAGATGCTTCGCCGCTCACGCCCCCGGCGGAAGCAAAACCCATTAGTGCCAGCGACAGCATTGTTTTTCCGCTGCCGGATTCGCCAACCAATCCCAGCGATTCGCCCGCGCTGATGCGCAGCGACACTTCATTCACTGGGCCGCACCCAGCCAGCCGGCGCGGGCAGCTCCACAGTGAACTTCGAGCAAATCGCTCATGCGGCCATCTTAGAGATGAAATTGGGAAAGTAAAACTCGTAATTGGCGGGGATTGTCGAAGAAAAATATTGAGCCCTCACCTTTTGGATAACGGGATGACGAATTTCAGCGCCGTGTGCGTTGCGGAAAAGCCGACCACTTTCACGTCCTTCAGGCCTGTCTTGCGGCCGGCGACGAGAACATCGTTCTCGGTGATGTGCGGCTGGCCCTTGGGGTACACGATCCAGAGAGCAGCAGCGCCGCGCATGGCTTTCGCGATTTTTGACAAAGCGGCGAAATCTTCTTTCGAATCCGCCGCGAAAAATATGCATTCCGTGTCCCCCGTGACCTTCCTTTGACTCACTTTCTTCGTGAGCCTGGTTATTTCACGAAGAAACTCCGGCTCGAACTCACCCAATAAAGAGACTCTCGCTTCCGGCTTTACGCCGAGTTTTTCGCTGCGCGACTTTGGATGAAGAATCTTATCGCGCCATTTCTCGGCGGCTGCACCCAGATGAAAAACCGCAAATCCATCCAAAGTTTGCAATCGGAGTTCGCCGCCCACAACTTTCGCCGATTTAATCGTGGAAAAGGGAATCTTCAACCGGAATTCGCCACGAAACAGAATCTCGCTGGTTTCGAGCAACGCCCTCCCTTCCGACCGCTGTCTGTCAAAGTGCACCTTGCATGTCGCTTCGTTTCCCATCGGAGATCACCTGCCCACCGGCCAAATTGTTGCTGAACCGTGACTCTTCCGCAGTCCGCGGCCACCCTCGGTGACAGACACAATAGTAAGCTATGAGGTTCCATGGCAACCGCAATTACAAACACCGTCGACTGGAAACTGATCTGGGCGCAGCGCGGGTTCCGTTATTTCTTTTTCGCCATGTTTGTGTCTCTTTTCGGCAGCGGCATGAATTTTGCCGGCGTGAGCTGGTACATCCTCACCGTGACGCATTCCACGGTGAAGGTCAGTTGGCAGGTCATCGTCATGACCATCCCGGGGCTTCTCGTTCCCTTCCTGGGCGGCGTCCTGATTGACCGCCTCGACCGGCGATATCTGGGCGTCTTGCTCGATCTGATTCGCGGGTGTTTCGTGCTGGCGACCGCGTACATCGCCTGGCGCGGCCATCTGCAGCTTTGGCATTTGTACGCAATGACGCTGATCACCGGGACGGGATCGGCAATGTATTGGGCCACAGTGAACGCACTGGTGCAGGAAGTGATTCCGCCCAGCCAGTTCACCGGCGCGAACGCGGCGGTGCTCGTAGGAGTGCAAAGCGGCATGCTCATTGCCGGGGCTTTTGTCGGCTTCCTTTACAACTCCGCCGGGATTGCGGGAATCCTGGCAATCGACGGCGCAACTTATTTCGTGTCGGCATATTCCCTGTATCAGGTGCGCCGCGGGTACGTCTCGCCACGCATGAATCAGAAGTATCCTCGCGAATATAACGAAGCGACCGAGGCAACCGCCGAAGCGCTGGAAACCGGCGAAAACCCGGAAGTCGCGGAAGCCGGACTCTCCCTAGCCGTTTACGCGGACATGAAGGAAGGCTTCGCGTACCTCAAGCAACAGCCGCTGGTGCGTGCGCTGGGCGTCACGCATTCCGTGATGATGGCGGGCGTGGTGAGCGCGAACGTAGTGCTTGTCGCCCTGGCAAATGACATTCTGCACGCGGGCCCGCGCGGACTGGGATTTCTGGAAGCGGGCTGGGCCACGGGCGCCATCATCGGAGGATTGATCGCCAGCCAACTGCCGCAGTCATTGCGCATGCCTCTCTACGTGGCAGCGTGCGCCGGGCTGGCGGCCGGCCACATGGCGACTCCGTTCGTGGCATTTCTCGTGGGCGCAGTAGCAATGCAAATCCTGTTCGGATTTTGCCGCGCGCTGGGCGGCGTAGTGGCACAGTCTTCGCTGATGTCCATCGTGCCGCGGCATTTCATGGGACGCACGCAATCCGCGATGGCGATTTTAACGACGGTCGTACAGCTCTCCATGAGCATTGCGCTCGGATGGGTGGCGCAAGGAGCCGGCCTGATCGCCGGGTACGCGCTGCTAGCGTTGCTTTACGCGGGAGCCACGGTCTCTGCCATTCGCGCGCGCCAGCTCATGCGATGATTCTTTGGCTAGAAGCCAGCAGGCTAGCATCGGAACAGGTTCGCGCAATAAGCAGGACGTTGGGATGGCTTGTTTGAATCTGCTTCAGCTAATTAGTGGAAGGTGCCGGCGCGGGAGCAGGCGCCGGCGGTAGATGGACATTCTTTCCGCCGAGCAAATCAACGGCTGCTTGATAGAGCTTGGCGCGCAACTGGTATCGTTCGTTGGCGCGCGTGACGTAGCGCACGGCGATTTCGACGCCGCCGATTATCGGCTTGACATTGATTGCTGGCGCCGCGGAAAGCGAGCTCATGTCGCGCGAACGCGCCGCGCGTTGCCATTCCTTCTCAGCTTGCTTGGCGCTTTCCGCCGTGGCCTCAGCGACCTTTTTCTGAATGGCATCTATGATGGGATAGGGATCCTGCCCGGTGGGAAGAACAATCTGCAATTCGTCCCACAGCCACTGTCCGGAAGTCGAAAAATTAAAGTAATGGCCTTCAATCGCAAAACTATTCGTGAAGGTCACGCGCCGTCCGGTCGGGTGGCCAGTGTCGGTCCAGTTGCCGGTCTCGAGTAGAACCGTATGAAACATACCGAGCTCAACGACTTCGCCCGACACGCCGTTGATCTCCACCCAGTCGCCCAGGCGAATACCGTTTTTCCCCATCAGCACAAACCAACCGATGAAGCCCACAATGAAATCTTTGAGAGCAACCGTGAGGCCCGCACCAGCAAGTCCGAGAAACGTCCCAAGTTGTCCTGGGAGCCCAACGATTACCACCAAAATAAAGAGTACCGCCGCCACTTGAACGGCGACGCGCGTTACCGTGCGGAGCGTTTCCACCTGCCGGCGATCCAGTGACAATTTTCCAAGCAGACGTTCGAGCCAACTGTCAAAGAAAAATCCAATCAGCACAATTCCCAGAACAATTAGCGCGCCCAACAACGCGCGATGCAGGACGTCGCGCTGCCGTGCGGCGACTAGATCGCTCCACTGGGCATAGACAGCGGCCCGCCGCTTTTCATAGTCTGCGCGCTTGTCAAAATTTGTCAGATCCTTTTGATCGAGGACAATCTCTTTCATCCTCGCCAGCGCCGCAGCGGATTCTTCGTGACTGCGTTCTTTCCGCGAAGCGGCAGGCGCTCCTGCCGCCGCCTTTTTCGCATGCGTAGCTAGATCCGGCGAAGTCTCCTTTGCCGCGTCGATGCGCTTGTCCAATGCATCATGCATTGCAGCCAGCGCTGCCGCTGCAGTCAGTGCCGTTTGCTTTGCCTGCTCGAGCATTTGCTGCTCTTGCCGCAGCGCTGACCACTGCCGGCAAAGATGGACCAGCCCAAACTGATCGGGCAACGGCGACGGATACGAGGGAACAGCGCTATCAATTTCGTGGGAAAGCGTGTCATGCTCCTGGCTAATCTGGTCGGCACGCCCTTTGGCATCGCCGCCGGCCTGGATCAAGTCTTGCGTAGCGTCGTCCACCTCGTCTTCGTCGGATTCCAGCTGCGCCTTGACTTCATCGAGTCGGTCACCTAGCGCATCTTTCTTGCTCCCACTCGCCTTGGCTTCCTCCGCCGTCAACTGCTCCGCCAGCGCCTGATCTGCCTTCCGCAGTTCCTGCGCCTTTTCGAGCCTTGCTTGTATGTTTTTCGCCTCGGGACTCAAAACGGGAGGATGCGCCTCCGCATTCCGCCGCGCACTCTCGTAAGCAAGGTCCATTTCGTGGTCGGCTAACCGAATGGCCTCTCTGGAGAGCGCCTGCTCATCTGGAGTGTCCGCCAGACGCGCGAGTTTCTGGGCAATCCTCACGGGCGATTGGTCTACCAGCGTCGTTTGAACCCCCTTGACCGCCTTCGTCGCGGCATTGCTTGCCGTCTGCCCAGTGCGGAAGAATCCATAGGCCGCGGCACCCAGCAGCACAATCAACACGATCAAGGCAATCTTTTGCGTGGTCTTCATCCGTCCCCAACCATTCATCACTATTCTAATACGCGTGCTGTCTCGCGATACGCACAACTTTGGACTAACCGATTCGCATCTGGGATCAGGTTTTTTCGCCAGCGCGTTCGGGCCTCGGCTAGTCTGAAAAACAGAGGTTTTATGGATTCTAGGCTGCCCAAATTGTCATTTGTGGTGTTGGCGGCGTACGCGGCCTTTCTTTTTTCGTCTTACTATTCCCAGCTACCTGACGTGGTGGCTTCCCATTTCAACGCGCGCGGCGTGGCAAACGGCTGGCAGACAAAGCCAGCTTTCTTTACGGTATTCGTGGGCGTAAGTGTTCTTGCCGTGGTGATTGGATTTGGCATTCCGCACATTATCTCCGTAATGCCACCGCAACTGATCAACCTGCCAAATAAGCAATACTGGCTGGCGCCGGATCAGCTTGCGGAAACGCAAGCGTTCCTGAACAACTATTTCGAATGGTTCGGCTGCGCCGTTTTCCTGATCATCATTCTTACTTTCGATTACGCAATCCAGTCCAATCTGCATCCGGACAACCGGCCTGATGTTTCACGGATGTGGTATATCCTCGCGGGCTTCCTCGCTTTCGTAGCCGTTTGGATCATCCGCTTGCTAGCGCGATTCCTGCGGACGCCGCAAGAAAAGCGCGGGAGTTGACTTGGATGCCCCGCATCGGAATCCTGCTTCTAGGCATCACACTCCTCGCTTCCTCCTGCAGACAGTCCCACAAAAACGAGTTGGCTGAAAACATCGGCACGTACATGGCCTCGCTCTCGGCGCAAGCGGTGAAGCGCGCCGGTTCAAGCTACGGCGTCACGCTCGACTACAGTCCTGATTCGGTCAAAGAAGTGGAAAAAATACTCGGGACGAAATACGAAATGCAAAGGACGCATCCCATGACGGAAACAGAAATCACGGATGCCGCCGATCTTTGGGGCGCCTACATTGGAGAAGTAATGAAGCGTATTCACCCGGCACATTGGGCTAGGGATTCCGTCGTAGCTGGTAAGAATGCGCTTCCCATCGTGTACGAGGACCGCAGTGGGGAGTCCTATCCTTGCGCGTGGGTCTACCATCGACTGAAAAACGGCGAAGAAGACAACGTCGGGATCAAATTTCATTATTTGACTCAGCCGGGAGGCGTAAAGAAGTACTTTCCACCGAAGAATCACGCGGATCCAACCGCCGAAAACAAAAGCGCGCCCAAATCCTAAAGGCGCGCTTCTATGGAAGATTGTTTGGTCCTTCTAGAGGTAATCGCGCGAAGGGCCCTCAAGGAAAGCGCGCAGCTTGCGCGAACGCGAGGGATGGCGCAGCTTGCGCAGCGCCTTGGCTTCGATCTGGCGGATGCGTTCGCGGGTGACCGCGAACGACTGGCCGACTTCTTCGAGGGTGTGCTCGCTGCCGTCGTCCAGTCCGAAACGCATCTTGATGACTTTTTCCTCGCGCGGCGTCAGCGTCTTCAGCACCGAAGAAGTTTGTTCCTTCAAGTTCAGGTTGATGACCGCGTCGGACGGCGAAACCACGGCTTTATCTTCGATGAAATCACCCAGGTGCGAATCTTCTTCTTCGCCAATCGGCGTTTCCAGCGAAATCGGCTCCTGTGCAATCTTCAGAATCTTGCGCACCTTGGACACCGGAATGTCCATGCGCTTGGCGATTTCTTCGCTGGTCGGCTCGCGGCCGAGCTCCTGCACGAGCTGGCGGCTGGTGCGCACCAGCTTGTTGATCGTCTCGATCATGTGCACAGGAATACGAATGGTGCGCGCCTGATCGGCGATTGCGCGCGTAATGGCCTGCCGGATCCACCACGTCGCGTACGTTGAAAACTTGTACCCGCGGCGCCACTCGAATTTGTCCACGGCCTTCATCAGGCCGATATTGCCTTCCTGAATCAGGTCGAGAAATTGCAATCCGCGGTTGGTGTACTTCTTGGCGATCGAAACGACCAGCCGAAGGTTGGCTTCGATCAATTCTTTTTTGGCTTGCTCGGCTTCCGCTTCCCCGCGGTGAATGAAGGTCAGCGTGCGCTTTAGTTCGGTGAGCCCGACTTCGCTAGCTTCTTCGATATCTTTCAGCTCGGTGCGGCGCGTGCGCAGTTCCTTGCGGGCTTCCGCCGCGACTTCACCCTTGGCCATGTCCGCGCGGCGCTCCAGGCGCCCGGCTTCCCGCTCCAGCGACTGCAGCCGCTCGACCGTGCCGCGCATTTTGTCGATCAGCCGCTTTTTCTCGAATGGATTGAAATCGATGTCGCGAATGGCCAGGGAAATCTGCACGCGCGTCCGCGCCACATCCCACTTTGCGCGAATGTAGGACCGTTTCTTCGACTTCAGTGTTTTGTCGAGCTTCGCGGCCTGCTTTAGCGCCGCATCATACAGTTTCGCAATCTTGTCGATGTACTTGAGGGTTTGCTTGGTCTTGTTGGCGATTTTCTCTTCGGTCAGCTCTTCGTCGTCAAACTGCACGATTTCCTTGATGGACCGGACGCCTTTGCGCAAATCATCGCCAACGGCAATAAGTTCCTTAATGACAATCGGCGAGCGCGTGATGGACTTCATCACCACGAGTTGCCCGCGCTCGATGCGCTTGGCGATGGTGACTTCGCCCTCGCGGGTCAGCAGCGGTACCGTGCCCATCTCGCGCAGGTACATGCGGACGGGATCGTTGGTCTTTTCCAGCGAACCGGGTGTCAGGTCGAGGTCGCTGCTGCCTTCGTCGGAATGCGCATCGTCCTTGACGACGACTTCGTGGTCGCCGGCCTCGGCGGAAACTTCCACTGCTCGCGCGGCTTTCGCCGAAGCCTGGTCCTCATAAATTTCGATACCGTTCCGCTCAAACGTGGTGAGGAGATCGTCGATTTCTTCGGAGGAATGGACCTCTGCCGGAAGCGAATCGTTTACTTCGTCGTAGAGCAGGTAACCGCGCTCTTTGCCAACGGCAATGAGCTGGCGTACTGCGTCATATTTCTCTTCAAGGCCTACTGCTGCCACAAATTCCTCCCGCTTACTTTCCGCAATCCCAGGCACTCCCCGAGCATGCCGGGGTCCGTGCTCATTCGCAGAGACACAAACAGGCTCGCGCGCAGGCGCAAACCAAGGGGATCATTCCCCAGGAGATTACTCGGTTTTTTGTTTGAAAATCTGTGCACCGCGCCGCTTGTCTGCCGCTGGCCTGGCCCCGTGCGTTGCCCGCTTCCCGCACCTTAGGGGGCCTGACCCTTGCCGTTAACACACTTACATAGATGCATTTAACGGTAAAACAGTTACTCCCGAAACCCTATTACGCTACACGTTTGACTCCCGTCTCGTCAACATTTTAATTCGTGGATTTCTGTGGAAGATTCTGGCCGGCCAGGGTTTAATCTCGCTTAAGGTTGCTAAGGGGGTAGGGTGGCATCGGCGTTGTCACATGGGGGTGGCAGCCCTCGGTATTGGGGCCTGCTTTTACCGTTCAGGGACCTCAAATCGAGTTTGGGTCGCGGGCGTGTTTTGCTCCGTAATTCCCGACCTTGATGTGATCGGATTCCGATTCGGCATCCGCTACGGTGACTTCTGGGGCCACCGTGGGTTCACGCACTCGCTTCTTTTTGCCGCGCTCCTGGCGAGTATTGTGATGCTCACCGGATTTCGGCAAGTCGCGCCAGGCTTAAACCGAATCCCTATGTCGATTTACTTCTTCCTGGCGACTGCCAGCCATGGTCTGCTCGACGCCATGACTGACGGCGGTCTGGGTGTCGCTTTCTTCTCCCCGTTCGACAGTCGCCGTTACTTCCTTCCCTGGACACCAATCCGAGTTTCACCCATCGGCGTTGGACGGTTTTTTACGGACCGGGGGCTTGTCGTCCTCCAGAGCGAGTTTCTCTGGATTTGGCTTCCGGCAGCGCTGCTGGCATTTTCGGTCTGGCTGATGCGCTGGCGAGCTAGGCCTTCCCCGTAGCTCGGAATGTCAGGTAAATCTACGCGATTCCCTTATGTAACCGATTTGTTTGAGGCCGGGCGATCCCAGTAGTACTGCACTCCGTCGAAATTCGCAGTCCGCGAGTTGTCCTTTCCTCCCTGGGCAACTTCTTTAGAATCAACACTTATAGAAATCCCCGTAAGTGTTGATTCTAAACCACTTACAGAGACTCTAAGGCCTTTAGATGCAACACTTACAAAAAACCCGGGGGGAGGGGTTAGTCGCTCCAATTCAGAGTCCGAGAGCGTTCTGGCAGTCACCTCGTTGCGGCGAGCCGGCGCATCAATTCCTGCTTTTTCTCTAGCAGCCCCCGGAGTTCCGGGGCGGCGGGGTTAGCCTCGATGCTGCGCTGCACGTCGGCCAACTCTCGTTCCGCCTGCCGTTGCTGCAGAGCCTCGATGCAGCTCTCTGCCTCTTCCCACGTTGGCTCGTTGGCCTCCTCGAACAAAATCTCGAAGAACAGACGCCGGTCGCGCTCCTCCAGCGCGGCTCCCACTTCCGTAGCCTGGACCGCTTGTCCAGACAAGCTGGCGATCACCAGCGCTGCAAAAATCTTCTCCGTCTCCAGCCCGTGATAGAGGCGGGCATTTTGCAGGTGCTTGGCAAGCTCTTGCCGGAAGCCTTCCGCTTCCGCGAGCATCCGAATCAGCCGCCGCTCGACCGGCTTGGCAGGGCGGCCGACGAGTTCCGGCTGGGTCTTTACTTCACTGCGGCGTTCGGTAGCCGCCTTGCCCAAAGCGGCGCGCAGCACCGGCTCCTCCAAACGGAGTTGCTGAGCGATTCGCGTGGCCCATTCGGAGCGCAAGATGCGGTTTGGAATTTTCTGGACGTAAGGGAGGAGAAAATTTACTGCGCGCAGCTTTCCTTCTCCCGTCGTTAAATCCATTTGCCGCGCACGCGCAATCAGGTAGTCCACATACGGCGGCGCTTCCTTCACGAGTTTGAGGTAAGTCTCCGTCCCCATTTCGCGGATGAATAAATCCGGGTCAGCTTTCTTGTTACCCACCGGAGGTAGTGCGAGCACGCGCACTTCAAAGTCCTGCTCGAGCAGCAGGGAAAGCGATCTTTCCGTTGCGGTTTGGCCCGCCGCGTCCGGGTCGTAATTGACAATCACGCGCTTGGTGAACCGTTGCAGCAGTTTGATCTGCGGCTCAGCGAGACTCGTGCCGCAACTGGCGACCACGTTGTTAATCCCCGCGCGCGCCACCGCGATGACATCCATGTAGCCTTCCACCAGTATCGCGAATTCCTGCCGCCGGATACCCTCCTTCGCGCGGTCCATGTGATAGAGCACATTGCTTTTGGAATAAATCGGCGTCTCCGGTGAGTTGAGGTATTTCGGCATGTCGTCGCCCAGCGCACGCGCTCCGAACGCAACAATTTTTCCTGATTCATTCGCGATGGGAAACGTGATACGCCGCCGGAATCGGTCGAACAGCCGGCCTGCGCTTTGGTCTCGCGAGACCAGCCCTGACTCGGCCAGCAACTTTTCGTTGTATTTGGATTTCAGTTGGCGCAGCAGCGCGTCGCCGCCGCTCGGCGCGTATCCGATTCCGAAACGCTCAATGCCGTCCTTATCCAGTCCGCGGTCCTCAAGATACGCCCGCGCCGCCTTTCCTTCCAGCGTCCCTTCGAGCTGCTTCACGAAGAAACTCTGCGCCTCGCGGTGCATCTCGACCAGGAGGGCCCGCTGCTGATTCTCTTTACGCTCCTCCGGCGAACGCTCTTTCTGCCGCGGAACGGGGATGCCGCATTTTTCCGCTACGATACGAATCGCTTCGGGAAACGCACACTTCTCCATCTCCATCACAAATTTGAAAACGTCTCCGCCCACGCCGCATCCGAAGCAGTGATAAATCTGCTTCGTCGGATGCACCGCGAACGACGGCGACTTTTCCGCATGGAACGGACACAGCCCGGTAAAATTCTGGCCGCTCTTTTTCAGGCGGACGTACTCGCCGACGACCCGAACGATGTCCGCCTGCTGCTTTACCCGATCCGCAAATGATCCGGCCTCTGCCATCGCGTACTTCAGTGAAGATCAGTGCTTCGCATAATCATTCTTGTAGACTGCGCCGCCCTTCATCACGAATTTTACATGCTCAAGGATAGTGACGTCTTTCGTCGGGTCGCCATCCACGGCGATGACGTCTGCAAATTTGCCGGGCTCCAGAGAGCCGACGGCAAATTTCGGACCAAGCAAGTCGGAGGCATTGACTGTCGCCGTTTGAATCGCCGCCAGCGGCGTCATTCCCAATTGCACGTAAACGTGGAACTCTCCGGCATTCAGTCCGTGTGGATAAACCGCCGCATCCGTTCCAAACGCCACCTTCACTCCCGCGGCAAACGCCTTCCCAGTGTTCTTGCGCATTGCGGCGATCACGTCGCGCATCTTTTGTTTCGAATACTCGGGAACGTCGCTGCGGTCCAGATTCTTTTCCATGTATTCGCCGAGAAAGAGCGTCGGCACAAGATACGTTCCATTTTTCTTCAGGGTGGCGATCGCCGCGTCGTCCATCAGGTGGCCATGCTCGATCGAATCGACGCCGGCCTCCGAAGCCCAGCGCACGCCTTCGGCTCCATGAGCATGGGCGGCCACGCGCCGCCCGAGTCGGTGCGCGTCCGCCACGATCGCTTTCATTTCTTCGAGAGTGTATTGCGAAGCGTTCGGATCGTCGCCCTTCGATAGCACCCCGCCAGTGGCGCAAATCTTGATCACGTCCGCACCGTATTTGATGATTTCGCGAACCTTGTGTTGCACGGCCTCCATGCCATCGGCCACTCCGCCTCCTTGAAAATGGAAAGCCGGCGGCAGCAGATTTTCGTCGCAATGTCCGCCGGTGATTCCCATGGCCGGTCCCGACGCGACGATACGCGGCCCAATCACGTCGCTATCATTGATGGCATCGCGCAGCGCAATGTCTGCGTAGTCTTTCGCGCCAAGGTTACGTACGGTTGTAAAACCAGCTTCGAGCGTCCGCCGAGCGTTCCTCGCGCCATGCAGTGCTTCGCGCGCCGTTGAAATCTTCAAGCCTTCATACGAGAGCGAACTCAGCTCAAATGTCAGATGCGTGTGCATGTCGATCAGGCCAGGCAGCGCCGTGGCATCCGGCAGATCGATCGTCGCGTCTCCCGCAGCCGCCTTTACTTCGCCGGAAGGCGCGATCTGCGAAATTTTGTCGTCTTCGATCACGATCGCCTGATTGCTGCGCAACTCCCCCGTGCGCACATTCAGCACGCGCCCCGCGCGAATTACCGTCCGCTTCGCCGCTTGCGCCTGCGCGCTTGCCGTGATCGCCGTCCAAGCTGAAATCGCCAGAACCGCCGCAAAGGCCGCTCCCCGTGGGCTGATTTCTCGACCCGCTCTTGCGTGCGACCGTGAATACTTCAAGACTTTCATCCAGGCACCTCGTTGTGAATTGGCTTTCGGAGCGCGGCGAGTATAGCAAAACAGCACTGCATACATCTCCATGGAGGAAACTTCCAGGTCTTCGTCCACTTTCTGATTCCTGGTTTCTGATTTCCATTTTCTTATCTCAGTAACTCTACGATCGTGATCGCTTTCCCTCCGTGCTCCTCGGTCTCAAACGAATGCTTCTCCACCAGTGGGTGCGAAGCCAGAAACTCGCCAATCCCTTTGCGAAGGGCGCCCGTTCCGTGTCCATGAATAATTCGGATTCGCGCCTTGTGCGCCAGCGCGGCGTCGTCCAGGAATTTGTCCAGCTTGTCCGTGGCTTCTTCCACGGTCATGCCGATGACATTGATTTCGTCGGAGACACTAGCTTCCCTGCGTTGTGTAGTCACCGTCACGCTCGATGGCCTCGCCGCCAGCGAAATTGATTTCGCCGTTGGCGCTGCGCCCTCCACTCCCGTAATTTCGTCCAGCGCCACTTTCATTCGCAGCGGCCCGGCTTCAATTTCCGCTGACGATCCATCCATCCGCCGCAGCACCACCGGCTTGCTGAATCCGCGCACGCGAATCTTCGCGCCGGGTTGGAGCCGTTCCGCGCTGACGGTTTCCAGCGAGGCCGCACTCACGCCAAGATCTGCTTGTGATTCCGACATGGTCTGCACGACGGCGGCATTCAGCTCCTCGCGAGCCTCGCTGCGCACGTCGTGCATCTTCCGCCGCGTTGTCTTCTCCGCCTGAACGCGCAGCTCGCGTTCTTTCACCGCTTCGACGACGCGCGCGACATTTTCGTCAAAGCGTTTCTGCATTTCCGCGAACTGCGCCTCCAATTCCTTTATTCGCTTCTGCTGCCGCTCGACCCATTCGGTTCGCAGCTTCTTGCGCTCTTCTTCCAGTGCATGCCGCTCTTCCGCCATTTGTTTTTGCATGCGATCCAGCTCGTCGCGGCTGCGGTGCAAATAAGCGATTAGGTCCGAGGCTTCGCGCGATTCGGGCGTCAACAGCGACCTTGCGCGTTCGATGATTCCCGCGGCCATCCCCAACCGCTGCGCAATCGCAATCCCGCTCGAACCGCCCGGAACGCCCACCATCAATCGGTATGTGGGCCGCAGATTCACATCATCGAATTCCACTGCCGCGTTCACCACTCCCGGAGTAGTCGATGCGTAGGTCTTCAGCCGGTCGTGATGCGTCGTGGCCAGCACGATGCAGTTCTTGGCGCGAAATTCGTCCAGCAGAGCCACCGCCAGCGCGGCGCCTTCCTCCGGCGCAGTTCCCGTGCCCATCTCATCCACCAGCACGAGCGAATTCGGCGTGGCCGCCTCCAGCATGGTTTTCAAGTTCAACATATGCGCCGAGAAAGTGGACAAATCCGCAGCGATCGATTGCTCGTCGCCGATGTCCACCAGCACGCGATCGAAAAGCGGCAGCACCGCGCGCTGCGCAGCCACTGGAATGCCGGACTGCGCCGCCAGCGCCGCCATTCCCGTCGTCTTCAGCGCCACGGTCTTGCCGCCCGTGTTTGGCCCGCTGATCACCAGCACGCGTTCTTCCCCGCCGAGAGTCAGCGTCATCGGGACAATAGCGCGGTTTTCCTTGCGGAGTTTGTCCTCCAGCACCGGATGCCGCGCGCCTTCCAGTCGCAATTCGTTGGTCGTGGAAAATTCCGGCATCGCGGCGTCAAATTCCCGTGCGAATCGCGCTCGTGCAAACACGCTGTCGAGTTCCGCAATGGTCCCCGCGGTTGCCAGCAGCGGTCCCCGGATCATTTGCAGCTTCTCCGTCAGCTCTCGCAGAATCCGGACAATTTCCGCGGCTTCGTCCTCGGCGAGCTGCACCAGTTGGTTGTTGGCCTCGACGGTTTCGAACGGTTCCATGAACACGGTTTGTCCCGTCGCGCTCGCTCCATGCACCACGCCGGGAATGTTCCGCCGATGCTCGGCGCGCACGGGAATCACGAAGCGATCGTTCCGTAGTGTGACGTAGTCTTCCACCGCTTCGGGGTTTCGCGCGCGCAGAATCTGTTTCAAGCTTTTCTGGATCGTCTCGCGTGTTTCCGTAATGCTCGCGCGAATTCGCCGCAGCGTCGCCGATGCATCGTCGTTAATTTCGCCGTTCGGCAATACGCAACGCCGGATGGCCGCTTGCATCTCTCGAAAATCACCTAGCGAAGCGGCCTGTGCCGCCAGCAACGGAAATTTCGCCACTTCATCCCGAAACTGCTGCCGCAGCCACGCCGCTGTTTCCAGCAACGACGCCGTATCCAGGAATTCTCCCGGTTCCAGCACCGCGCCGGCGCCCTCGATGCGTTCCAGCCAGCCTTGCGGATCGGCCAGCGCGCCAAATCCTAGCTCGCGCCCCGCGCGCAGCCACTCCGCTGCTTCGCGAATCAGGGCAAACACCGATTCCAGCACCGCGCGCTCCGTCACCGGCTGGAGTTCATCCACGGCGCGCCGTCCGGGCGCGCACGTCGTCCTCAACCGCAGTAATTGCCGCAGCTTGTCGAACTCCAATACGTCTTGCGCCGTTCGTGACATCGTTATGTCTGCTTCAACCTCATGGTCAGATGATTCGCGACGTCCCCCGGCGTCGCCGCCACATAGACCAGCGGACGGTTGGCCTCGCCCCACGGCGCCGGGCGTCCCAATTCCACTTGCCTCACGCGATCCAGAACCGGCTCCCAGAAATATCCGAGCACCGCGAACGGTTTCTGCGGCATCACCGCCTTGTTCAACATTTCCCACACCACCGCAAGCTCCACTAGCGTGCCGGTCCCGCCTTTGCACGCCACAAAGGCGTCTGCGCACCGGATGAGCTCAAAGAGCCTTTCTTCCCAGGTCTTCATGCGCACTTCGAGGTCAATCCAGGGATTCAACTTTGCCGTCTTGAAGAAGTCCGCAGTCACGCCGTACGTCTTGCCGTCGGCTTCTTTCGCGCCGCGCGACACCGCTTCCATCACCCCGCCATAGCCGCCGCTGCAAACAGAGAATCCATGCTTCGCCAAAGCCCGCCCCAGCACGCGCGCCTCTTCATAGTCCGCATCACTTTCCTGCGGCCGCGAACTTCCAAAGACCGTGACGATGAGTTCCTTTCCCATCTGCAATCTTCGACCTACTGTGGGAGCTTGCCTTCTCGGCCGCGCTTTGGCGGCGTTACGTTGAACTCCTCGATCATCGCCACGCACAGTCCCGTTAAAGCATCCGCCGCTTCGTGGCTTTTTCCACCCTGATTGTTGCTCAGAAACGAGAAAATCAGCCGACGTCCGCCCGGCGTTTCCGCAAAACCTGAAAGAGTTCTTACGTGCTCGACCGATCCCGTCTTCGCGTGAATTCGTCCCGCCGCCGGTGTGTTTTTCATGCGGTCTTCCAGCGTGCCGTCAATCCCCGCCACGGGCAGCGATGCATAGTAGGGCCCGAACCAGGACTGCTTCTGCGCAGAGTTCAGCAAAGCCACGACGGCGCGCGGGGTCACCAAATCGTGCCGCGATAATCCCGAAGCGTCCGTTTGAATCACATCGCCCGGTTCGATGCCCGCCGTGGCGTAGAAGTCCGCGGGAACTTTCATCAAGTCATCCGGCGTGGCCCACACGCCGCCCTGTCGCGCGACGGTCCGGAGCAGCATTTCTGTGTGCAGGTTCTGGCTGATCTTGTTGACCAGTTTCAGGGCGTCACCCAGCGGCACCGAAACGTGCTCCGCGAGCACAACTGGATCGCCGCCGGGTTCCGTACGATTGTGCCGCGCCCTCGCAACGCCTGCGACTCTTACTCCGCGCTCCTCCAGCAACCGCTTCAACGTGGCCGCCGCATGCTGCGCCGGCTCTTCAATCGCCAGAATCAGTTTCCGCGGCGTACTCTTTGCCGGCAACGTGCCTTTCACAACCACCGCATTCGATCCCGGTTCGCGCGTGAGCGTCAGATCCGACTTCACGTCCGCCGCGGAAGTGCTCACATCATTTTTAACCATAAAATCCAGTGTCGCGGGAGTTACCGCGGCCTGCACTGGATTGCCCGCCTGTTCGCCGGGCGTAAGCGTCAGCGCGACAGTGTTGTCGCCCACGACGATCGCGGAAATGGCCGCGCCGTATTCCCACACCATGTCGTCGATTTCCCAGCCATTTGGATAGCGCTCCCGCGGAAAGTAGCTGTCATCGCCGACCACGTCTCCCGATATTTCCTTGACTCCCTTGGCCACTACGGCGTCTGCAAGCTCCACGAGCGCTTTCTCCGGCGGACCATCAAACTCTTCCTTCAGTTCATAGGGGAATTTTCTGTTCGATAGATTCGGATCGCCACGCCCTACGAGGATGAGATCTCCACGCAGCACTCCCTCACTCGAAACGGCGCCCTGCGTTTCCAGCGTCGTACGGAAGCGGTACTCCGGTCCCAGCTTCGCTAGCGCCAGCGCCGTGGTGAACAACTTCATGTTCGAAGCCGGCACGAAATATTTGTCCGCATTCTGCTCGTAAAGCGTTTCGCCGCTCTCCGCGTCTGCGATGAGCAATCCCCACTCCCCTTTGCTTGTGGGCGTTGTTGCGAGCAAAGCTTCCGCGCGCGAAGTGAATTTCGCGGTGGCTTTTTTGGAAGCCGCACTCTTTTTCTTTGCGCCGCAGCACGCAGGTTGTGTTTTTGTTTTCGATTGTGCGCGGAGGAGCGGTGCGCCAATTCCGCAACTCCACGCGGCGCTCGCCACCGCCACTACCGCACATCGCTTCAAGATTCTCTGGATTTTCATTTTTTGCTCGCGGCAAATTCGCCCCGCAAAAGTATAGTCGAAAGGCAACACATTCCGTCTCCTCGGCGTCCAACTTAAAGAACCAACCCTGCATCAAGGCCGTCTCGAAGGCTCCGTTCACAAGGCGTGAGGTTGCGTCTGGCCTGTGAGCACTCTATGATGGCTCTAGCCCAGAAAACTATGAAGAGGTGAACTGTGATTCAGCGAATGATCTCTACCCTGATGGCGTTGGCCCTGGTCGCCCTGCCGCTTTCTGCCGCGGAAGATCAGAAAGAGGCCGATCGCCTGGATAATTGCGGCACGGTTCTCAAGGAAATTCTCGATATCCCCGACAACATTCCCACTGACCTCTTGGACAAAGCCGAGTGTGTCATTGTGATTCCGTCCGTCCTTAAAGCTGCTTTCGTGATCGGCGGAAGTTACGGCAAAGGCGCCATGAGCTGCCGCAGCGGCGAACACTTTACGGGACCCTGGAGCGCACCCGCGATGATGCGCCTCGAAGGCGGAGGCGTCGGCTTCCAACTCGGTGGCCAAGCTACGGATTTCGTCATCCTGGTGATGAACCCGCGCGGGGCTAAAGCTATTCTCAAGAGTAAGGTCAAGCTGGGCGCGGACGCCGCCGCAGCCGCAGGCCCCAAGGGCCGTGACGCCGCCGCGGCCAGCGACGTAACCATGCGCGCCGAGATGCTCACGTACTCCCGCTCTCGCGGTTTGTTTGCGGGAATCTCCCTGGAGGGGTCGACCCTCCGCCAAGACAACGGTGCAAACGAGAAACTTTACAAAGGCAAGGTTACGGCTGAGCAGGTTGTCCGCAAAGGCGCCGTGGCCGTGCCTCCTTCCGGCCAGGAAATGATTGCCTTCCTGAACAAGAAATCACCCAAGAATCTGTCTGATCCCAATTCGCTCAAAGAATAGTTCTGAGAATAGCTCTTTGGCTCGAGACACCCCGGCTCCAACCGGGGTGTTTTGCTTTCTGCCTACTGTAAGCTTCGCAGACTTTCAGCTAAACCACGGACGAAAAGAAAGGCTTGACAACGTGCGCTTAATGACTTACAGTCATATATGGTTATCAGTCACAATGACTTCTCGTTCCAAGTCGCCTTCCTCCGTCACTGCTCCGACACCGCAGTCGGCTCCGGATCGCCGCCAGCGCCGCAGCGCGGAAACCCGCGAACGCCTTTTTCGCGCCGCGCTCAACCTTTTCGCCCAAAAGGGATTCCTTGAAACTACTGTCGAGGACATCACCGAAGCTGCTGACGTAGGCAAGGGCACTTTTTTCAATTATTTTCCGAGCAAGGACCACATCCTTTTGGCGTTCGGGGAAATGCAACTCAGCAAACTGGAAGCAGCCATCGAGATGGCCCGCCAGACAAACGAGCCTATGCCGGAGTTCCTCCGCTTCCTTGGCGTCCGCATGACGCAGGAGCCCACGCGCAACCCCGCGATCATCCGCGCGCTTCTACAGGCTTATCTTTCAACGACTCCGGTGCGCGAGGCCATGATGGACCTGCAAAGACGCGTCCATGCCCTGCATACTCAGATGATTCAGCTTGGTCAGGATCGAGGCGAAATCCGGAGCGACTTGCCGGCCGCGGAGATCGCCCATGTATTTCGTCAAACGATTTTCGGCACGCTACTGATCTGGTCGCTTTACGGCGACGCGACCCTGCATTCCCGGATTGAAGCCGCGTTCAATCTGCTCTGGACCGGCTTGACGCCTCGTGGCAATCCGGCGCCGTCGGCGTCCGTCCCTTTCTTCACCTGTGGAGATTAGTTTCATGAACCGCAAGCTCATCCTGATCCTTGTTGCCGCTGTCGCCGTGCTCGCCGCTACTGGCCTTTATGCCGGCTGGTTCCACCACGACACGTCCCTGCAAGGTTCCGGCACCGTCGAAGCCCGCAATATCCGCGTCGGCTCCAAGATCGGCGGCCGCATTGACAAAGTTCTGGTCCGCGAAGGCGATCCCGTCCAGCCGGGCCAGATCTTGATCACGTTTGACGACAAGGAGTTGCAAGCTTCCCTCGAGCAGTCTCGCGCCAACGCGGAAAAAGCCCGCCGCGGCTACCGTCCCGAAGAAATCGACGAAGCCCGCGCCACGGCGGCGCAAGCCAAAGCCGACTACGAGTTAAAAAGGAATGGCTATCGCCAGGAAGATATCGCTTCGGCACAAGCCGAACTCGACCGCGCGAAAGCTGACGAAATCCGCACGCATTTGGATTTCGACCGCTACGAAGCACTGGCAAAAAAAGACCTCGTCTCAAAGCAACAGCGCGATACCGCCGAGGCGAATTGGAGAATGGCCGTCGCCCAGCAACAGAGCGCCCGTCATAAGCTCGATGAACTCCAACGCGGCTACCGCCCCGAGGAGATCGCCTCCGCCGAAGCGCATTACCATCAGGCACAGGCCAGCCTGGAAAAACTCGAACGCGGCAACCGGCGCGAAGACGTGGAACTCGCCAAAGCAGCCTATGCTTACGACCAAGCCCGATTCCGTGAGCGCCAGGTCACCGCTCCCTCGGCCGCCACTGTCGAAGTTCTGGACGTTCGCCCGGGCGACCTCATTGCCCCCAATACGCCGGTCGCCACTCTCTTGGAAAAGGATCAGATCTACGTTCGCATCTACATTCCTGAAACGGAAATTGGCGGCGTGAAGGTTGGCCAAAAAGCCGAAGTTTGCGTCGATTCTTTCCCGCACACGGCTTTCGATGGCGTCGTCGAACAAATCAATCAACAGGCCGAATTCCTGCCGCGCAATGTGCAAACGCGCGAAGAGCGCGTTCACCAGGTTATTGGCGTAAAAATCCGCATCAATGATCCCGCCGGCCGCGTCCTTGCCGGCATGGCCGCCGACGTGAAACTGAAAGCGGGGAATTGAAGCCGTGGCCACGGCTCCGCAAACGCACGGGGAAGTTGCCATCTCTGCCGAGCATCTTGTGCGCCGCTTCGGTAACTTCACCGCCGTCAACGATGTCAGCTTCCGCGTCCAGAAAGGCGAAATCTTCGGCTTCCTTGGCCCCAACGGCAGCGGAAAAACGACCGTCATCAAAATGCTTACGGGCCTCCTGCCGCTCAGCGGCGGCCAAGCATATGTCGAAGGCCTCGATGTCCGCACGGATTCTGAATCCGTTCGCGAGTGCATTGGCTACATGTCGCAGAATTTCAGCCTCTATTACGATCTGACCGTCACAGAAAACTTGCAGTTCTACGGCCGCATCTACAGCCTCGAGCCCGCGCGCCTCAAGCGGCGCATTGACGAAATCGTCCAGCTGAATGGCCTCGAGCCTTTTCTGAATCGCCTGGCCTCGCAACTTTCCGGCGGCTGGAAGCAGCGTCTCGCTCTCGGCTGCGCCATGTTGCACGAGCCTAAACTTCTGTTTCTTGATGAGCCCACCGCCGGCATCGACCCCGTCGCGCGCCGCCAGCTCTGGGATCTGCTCTTCGAGCTTTCCGGACATGGCATCACTTTCTTCGTCACAACGCATTACATGGATGAAGCCGAGCGCTGCAGTCACGTCGCGTACATTTATTATGGCAAGCTCATCGCCGATGGCACGCCCAATTCGCTCCGCGAGCTTCCCGACGTCCAACCCCCCGGCACGTTGCGCATTGAAATCACGACGCCCGAGGTCACCCGCGCGCTGCGCTTCGCGCGTCACCTCCCGGGCATTCGCAGCGCAACGATCTTTGGCCAATCCATCCATGCGCTCATCGAGGACCGCTTCAACCTTGACGAGCTTCGCGAACAGCTCATGAAAAATGGCATTACTGTCACTGAAATTCGCCCCCTCGCTCCCAGCCTCGAAGACGTCTTCGTCGAGCTCACTTACAAACACCAAGCTCTGCTGGAGGCTGCGCGTGCGTAACTTCTTTCGCGGTTTCGGCGCCGTCTTTTACAAGGAAGTGCTGCACGTTCGCCGCGACCCCGCGACGCTTTTTTTCTCGCTTGTCATTCCGTTGCTGCAAATGGTGGTGCTTGGTTTCGGCATTGACACGAACATTCGCCAGATCAATACCATCGTATTTAACGCCGACGGCCGCCGCGAGAGCCGCGAGCTTCTGGATCGCCTGAGAAACTCCGACACTTTTCACATCATCCGATACGTCGAAAATGACGGCGACCTCAACGATGCCATCATTGCCGGTAAGGCGCGCGTCGGTATCAAGATTCCCGTGGATTATTCCGACCGCCTTCTCCACAACATGAGCGCCCAGGTCCTGGTCCTGATCGACGGCTCGGACTCTTCCGTCGCCGGCCAGGCGATCAATGTCACTACCGCCATCGGTCTCGACGAATCGCTTCGCCGCGTTCTTCAGGACCGCGCCACGTTTGCCGTGGACATGCGCCCCAAGATGCTCTTCAATCCTGACTCCCGCTCTCCGAATTTCTTTTTGCCGGGCCTTACGGCCATCCTACTTCTCAATGTCACCACTTTTCTCACCGCTTTCTCCATTGTCAGGGAAAAAGAGCGTGGCACCCTTGAACAGCTCTTTGTCACACCCGTCCGCCCCATGGGCTTGCTCTTCGGCAAGCTCCTCCCTTATCTCGTCATCGGTTTTTCCGAACTCTGCCTGATTCTCACCTTCATGCGCTTCGTCTTTCAGGTTCCTATCCACGGCAACGTTCTGATTCTTGCGTTTCTTTCTCTGCCCTATCTTTTTGTTTCTCTTTCCATCGGCATTCTCGTTTCCAGCAAAGCCAATTCGCAGTCCGAGGCCATCCAGCTCGCCTTCCTCACGTTTCTACCCAGTATTTTCTTTTCCGGCTACATCTTTCCGCGCGAGACCATGCCCGTGATTTTCTACGTCATCAGCTATTTCATTCCCGCAAGCTATTACATCAACATCACCCGCGGCATCATCCTCCGAGGCGCCGGACTCTCTCATCTTTGGCTCGATGGCCTGGCCCTCTATGCCATGGGCTCTATCCTTCTTCTCATCGCCGCCCGCCGTTTCCAGAATAAAGTCATCATGGCCTAATTGGCCCCTTCGGGTTTTTTCAGGAGCTTGGTTTGCGCTTTTCACCTAATTGCGAAAAGCCCCCGTGCCTTCTATATCGTCTCCGTGTTTCAAGAAACAGGGTGCTCAAGACCCCCACGGCCCGCCACCCCCTTGTTTCTTGTGAGGTCTAGCCCTCCTCGTCCTAGTGTCCGCCGGCCAGGATGGAAAGGCATGGCTGAGGTGGCGCTGCGCAAGATCGGATGCTGAAGTCAAATTCGGGTTTGGCTCGCCTGCTTACTTCGGGGGCCAAACGTGCGGGTTTGTGTCCGATTTCTAGCAATAACCAGGTTTCAGCCAACTAGTGTAGCGTCTCATAAATGTCTTTACTTATCATGATAAGGATGCCATGATCTCCTTCGTTGAGAATTGCCGAAGCCATCACGCTTACCTCCGACGAACGAACGGTGCTGGACAAATGGGC